>Ga0070734_10000703_pt1 | contig 62346 bp, 41 predicted proteins | sample Coa_R1_8_FD_66444 | JGI IMG/M metagenome (GOLD analysis project Ga0070734, IMG submission 66444) | Surface soil microbial communities from Centralia Pennsylvania, which are recovering from an underground coalmine fire - Coalmine... | ecosystem: Environmental > Terrestrial > Soil > Unclassified ...
GGCGCTGTCGGTTCTTCTATATCCCCCAGCATCTTCTCGAAAAATCTCTCATGCTCTTCCTGACTCACTCCCAACCGCGCCTGCGCCACAAAATTGCGGAACGGCGCAGCTGCCGGCAGCTCTCCCAACCGACCCTCCTCGATCGCCTTGGCTTCCTCCAGCATCACCTCCAGCGTCGTGTGATCCGACACCAAGTGATGAAACGCGATGTGCAACAACCACCGCTCATTCTCCCGATCCTCCGCCACCCAACAACGCAGCAACGGCGCTTGCTTCAGATCCAACCGCACCCCCGCGCATCGCGCTTTCAGTTGCTGCCCAATCTCTCCCCTCCCAGCCTCCAGCTCCACCCACTCCACCTGCAGTTTCGCCTCCCTCTGCACTACCTGCACCGGCTGCTCCAATCCCTCCCACACGAATCCCGTGCGCAGGATGTCATGTCGGTCGATTACCCCCTGCATCGCACCTATATACCTCTCCACTCTCCTCCGGCCGTGTGAGTCGTCGCTCAAGACGCAGTTAGGCGAGCTGACCGGTGAGCCAGTGCGTTCCTCTTCTCCCTGGCCGCGTACTGCTGCACCTTTTGCAGTCTTGAAACTCAACTGACCCTGCAGTATGTAGGGATCGGTTTCGGGTTCCATCAGATGATGAAATAGGATGCCTTCCTGTAAAGGCGCCAGCGGATAGATATCCTGCACATTGGCTGCGCCGCCAGGAGTCAGTGCTACTACGCGGTCAACCTCAGATTGACTGAGCGCCCTGAAATGAGCTCCGCGGCTCTCACGATCGGAATCGTCCGGGACCTCTACATCGTTCTGTGTCACGATAGACGCGGCCAAGCCGGCAACCGTTGGCGCGTTGAACACCGTCCACGCATCTGTGCGCAATCCCACCCTCTGCATGCGTTCCATCAAACTGATTGCGAGAAGCGAATGGCCGCCGAGTTCGAAGAAATTGTCATGCCGTCCCACATGTTCCACCTGCAACAGTTCCGACCAAATCGACGCCAGCAACTCCTCCGTTTCTCCCTCCGGCGCTGCGTACTCCCGCTGGATGTACGCTTCCCCGGTCGGCGCCGCCAGCGCCTTGCGATCCAGCTTCCCGTTCGGTGTCAGCGGCAGGCGCTCCATATACACGTAGGCCGCCGGAACCATATAGCTGGGCATCGTGCGCGCCCCGTGCTCCCGCAAAATCTCCGCATCCAGCCCTTCTGCTCCCGTGTAGTACGCCACCAACCTTTGATCTCCAGGAGTATCTTCCCGTGCCAGCACCACCACTTCCCTCACTCCCTCGATTTGCGCAAGCTTGGCTTCGATCTCCCCCAACTCAATGCGGAAGCCGCGTATCTTCACCTGAAAATCATTCCGCCCCAGATAGTCGATAGTCCCGTCTGCCCGCCAACGAACCAGATCGCCGGTCTTGTACACGCGCTCTCCGGCCCGGAAGGGATTTGCCGGAAAACGCTCCGCCGTGAGATCCGGCCGGTTCAAATAGCCACGCGCCACCTGCACTCCGCCGATGTACAACTCCCCCGCCACCCCAACCGGTACAGGCTCCATCCGGTCGTCCAAAATGTAGATCTGTGTGTTTGCAGTCGGTCGTCCGATTGATACCAGGCTCTTGCCCGCCCACTGCCGCCCGCGCCAGTATGTCGAATCAATCGTGACCTCTGTAGGCCCGTAGAGATTTGCCACCTCGATGGCGCGCTGCTTCCATACCTTGGCCGTCAACTCGCCACTGAGTGCCTCACCACCACAACACAGCAGCCGCAAATCATGCAGGGTTTCGAGTCCTGGCCCATCGAGCAGCGCTTTGAGCAGGGTGGGCACCATCTGTACCACTGAAATTCTTTCTTGCCGCAAAATCCGAGCCAGATACCCTACATCCCGATGTCCTTGCGCCGCAGCTACAACAAGGGTTCCTCCGGCCAGTAGAGGCGCATAAAACTCCCATACGGACGCGTCGAAGCTCGCCGGAGTCTTTTGTAAGATTCGGTCTTCGGGACCGAACTGGAACTCCTGCTCTATCCATTTCATGTGATTGGTCAAGGCAGCGTGTGGAATCGCTACGCCTTTGGGCTTACCAGTCGAACCCGAGGTGTAGATCACGTACGCTAAGTGCTGCGGCTCGATTCCCAGAACAGACGGATCCGGATTACCACTTGGTTCCTCCGACCAAACCCCGGCATCCGCGGTCAAATGCAGCACCGGCAATCGCGTTTCCTCGAAGCATCCCGCACGCTGCAGCGCTACTTGACCAACCCCATCGACCAAAACGATTGTCGGCGAACTGTCCTCCAGCATGTAATGCAATCGTTCGACTGGATACTCCGGATCCAGCGGCACGTAAGCGCCTCCGGCTTTCAATACACCGAGCAGCCCCACCACCAATTCCGGGCTTCTTTCCAGGCAGAGGGCCACCAGTGCGTCTCGACCTATGCCAAACTGCAGGAGATAATTCGCTAACCGATTGGCTCGTGCATTCAACTCGCCATAGCTCAGAGATAGATCTCCGAATGTCACTGCGATTGCTTCGGGCGTGCGAGCTACCTGGTCTTCAAAGAGGCTGTGAACACACTTGTTCTTCGCAAATTCCACCGCTGTGCTGTTCCAGCCCACCAATACCTGCTGCTTCTCGGCAATATCCAGCAATGGAAGCGCGGCAATAGGTTGCCTTCCTTCATTCTCTAGTACCGCCTGCATCACCAACGCAACCCGGCGTTGTAAATCCTGGACCGCTTCCCGGTCAAAACCGCCGGTATTGTGATTGAATTCGACAAGCACATCTTCCGATACGTGATAATCGCGGATAATCAGGGAAAGTGGCGTTTGTTCGAAACCATGGTGCAGTACATTGAGCCCAGGCATCGTATCCCCAAGGTAGAAATCACCGCGGAACGCCCAATACGACAAAGTCACTTCGTAGATTTGCTTGCGGCCTTGCGAAGCGAGGGGCAGGCAGCGGTTGAGGTCTACCACGGGGAACCGCTGATGCCGGTAACAACGTCTTAATTCGGCAGCAACGGATCGCAATAGATCCGCAAACGACACTTCCGGATCAACGTCAATGCCCATCGGAACGACCGATGAAAACATACCCACGGCGTTTTTCCGACCCGCCGTGCGGCGGTTATGCACTGGAATGCCGATCACCACCTCGTCAACACGGTGGACGCGTGCAAAATACACAGCCAGTAAAGCCGCCATGAAATGCGGCACACCGCATTCATAGGCTGCGCAGAAAACTTTAATGCGCTCAAATACGGAGCGATCAATCGTCCAGCGCACCTGGCCACTGGGTTGTTTCTTGCATACCGTCTGCATATCCGGCGCAGCCGCCAAAGAAGGAGGTAAGTGCGTGAAGCGCTCTTTCCAGAATTGCCCGTCACTCAGATAGCGAGGCGAAGATAGATAGTCTCGATCGTCTTTCAGGAAATCAAGATAGGAAGGGCCACACGCCCGAACAAAACTGCCATTTAACTTTCGCGTGTAAGCGTCCGCCGTAGCATTGATAACGATATCAAGGCTCGTCCCGTCGGCAATGAGGTGATGAAATCGGAGTAATAAATAAGAGCGCGATTGGCTCTCTCGCACCAATAGCGGTCCCCAAAGCAGGCCACCGTAAAGCTTGAATGGGGTGCTGAAGGCCGTTTGCAGATAATTCCGCGCTCGTTCCCCCGCATCAGTGTGTCCGGAAAAGTCGACGCGGGGCAAATCCACATGGACATCAGCCAGCACTTGTTGAATGGGCCCATCGGCACTGTTGTGCAGGACCAGGCGCAATGAATCATTCGCAATGGTAACTTCATTGAGCGCCCATAGCAGCAACTCTTCATCGAGCACGCCGTGAATTTCCACGACTAATCCAATGTTGTAACAAGGTATGTCTGGGCGCAAAGCCTGGTCGAGCCAGATCGCCTGTTGAACAGACGACAGCGGATAAGTAGCCGACATCTCACTGCTAGTCAAAGACAGCGAATTCATTGGCTCATCATGTTGCACGGAATTGAGGACACCAGGCATGAAGTACTCCTTTTTTCAGAACTTCACTTAGTTTTTCTCGGGCACCAGATGCTCGGGAATGGGTTGGAGCCACGTTGGGCTGACAGGACCAGGCGCATTGATTGAGATTCGCTCTCTTTCAGGCACTTCTCCTTCATCCGGCACAAGGTCGTCCAAATGCCGCAACTGTTTTTGCGCTAAAGCGACCAGAGAAACTAGGCAACTTGCGGCGCCGCAGAGGATGAACATAAAAGCCAAACCTTTTCCTTTTCCTGTTCCTAACCAGGCGCCAATGCTAGGAGCCCAGGTTCCACCAATCGACAACGCCGGCTCAAACACATGTTGACTCAGATAGCCGCCCGCTAACAGCACCACGCTTACAGCTAGAAGATTCAGAGACTGAATCGAAGCAAAAATACTGCCTCTTCTTGTTTTAGGAGTCTTCCTCATCCACAATGCGCTCACACAGCCGGCGGAGGCGCTACCCGCGAAGAGCCCCCCAAAAGCGTAGATACACCACAAGGCCGTAACGCTGGTGAATCCGAACAGGAGCACGAAGATTGAAAGAGCCGCATCCAATATCAACGCCCAGGCCATAAGGCGCTTGTCGATGCGCAAGAGCAATAGCAAACCCGAACCGGCCAGGCCTCCAAAGGCGCCACAGGTGAGGATCAAGCCCAAGGTTGTACTCGGCTTGGTTGACAGCACTAATGGAGTGATCATGGTAGTGACCATGATTAAGAGGCTCTCCTGAAGTAACGCGTAAATGGCCACGCCGGTCATGAGAGGCACCATCCGGAAGTAGTCAAGAGCGGAACACGCGCTGACCACGATACTTTTCATCACCGACAAATCCTCCGTGTTGCCAACGCCTAGACCGGCTTTTGTAACTCGTGTCAGCGCACTAAATATGGCAGCCGCACCCAGGGTTACCATTGCTATATCGACGATGACAATTCCTTTAAGACCGCAAAGTCCCATCAAGTAACCAGCAAGCAAAGGGGCAACAATCTGTAAGAGATTCTGAGTTACGCCTATCAATCCGCTGGCTTGGGTCAATCGATCCTTGGGAACGATGACACTAACGGACGCTCTATAAGCCGGTGTACGTATCGATGCAACAATGGCACCAATGACATTGAAGCCATAAAGGATGTGGACCGTCAGCCTGTCTTGAAATACGATGAAAGCTAGCGCCGCAACCATTGTTGCGAGGACTGCGTCACAGCCGACGATCACCCAACGCCGATCGAGCCTGTCAGCCAGCGTGCCTGCAAACGGCGTCACGAGCGTCGCCGGCACCGCCGCAGCCAAGATTGCTCCGGCAAATTGCTCGGGCGAACCTGTACGCTGAAAAATCCAGACTCCGAGCGCAAAGCTCATCAGTGCCGACCCCATATCCAGGATGGTTTCACTGATCCACAGCAAAGCAAATGCAGATTGCATAAATGAAGACATTCATCCCTAAGATTTTTTGGGTTTGTGAGCGACTCAGGCAGCTCGTTTCTGGGACATAAGGCAGCGCCTGAGGTTTAGCATGGAATAGCTCATCGATAAGCACATTGCGTGCTCACCTTCGATTCGCCCGGCGGCAGAAACCGAAGTACTCAAGAATGGGACTTCGGTCCCGCAGCACCGGGGCTGACAGCAGCGCCGACACAAAGTCTCGCTTGCAATTAGCTGGCATGCCCTATAAGCGCTATTTCCGATTCCAACAATGCCGCCCTGAGGCAGTCATCAATGGTAGAAATGCCTTCTTCCAGCTCAGCCAAAGTCACCGTAAGCGGCGGCAACAACTTGAGCACATTGTCCTTGGGCCCGCATGCCTCGATGATAAGGCCGGCGGCAAATGCCTTTTTGGCAAGCTTCTGCGCAAGCTCTTCTGATTGAAACACCAAACCTTGAATAAGACCGCGGCCACGGACGGACGCCTTAGCATCGGGATAGCGAAGAGCAATCTGCTTAAGCCTCGACACCGCATACTCCGCGTTTCCCGCAATGGAGTTCTGGAAGCGTTCATCTTTCCAAAAGCCAAGAGCCGCAGTCGCAGTAACGAACGCCAGATTGTTTCCCCTAAAAGTGCCCGTATGCTCCCCAGGCTCCCAAATATCCAGATCTGGCCGGATCAGCACCAACGACATAGGCAATCCATAACCGCCAATTGATTTTGAGAGACAGATGAGGCCGGGAGAAATACCGCTATCCTCAAAACTAAAAAAATCTCCCGTCCGGCCGCACCCCACTTGAATGTCATCCACGATCAGGACGATCCCGTGATAATTCGCAATCCGCTCAAGTCGCTGCAGCCACTCCCTGCTCGCTACCTTAACGCCACCTTCCGCTTGAATTGTCTCTAGTATGATGGCGGCGGGAATTCCGGAGCCGTTATCGGGATTTTCCAAAAAGGCTTCGAAGTAGTCGAGTGTGTCAACCTCGGCGCCCAAGTCGCCGTCAAAGAACATCGGCAAACTATAGTGAAGCGGCACGCCGGCACTGACTCTTTTGGAGACGCTTCCCGTCACAGACAACGATCCCAGGCTCAAGCCGTGATATGAATTCATGAAGTGCACCACCGTGTGGCGCCCGGTAATTTTGCGCGCCAATTTCAGTGCAGCTTCCACAGCATTGGTTCCCGTGGGACCGGCGAACTGAACCTTGTATTCAAGCTTCCGCGGTTTCAGGATAACTTCGTCAAAGCGATCCAGGAATTGACTCTTGGCGCCGGTCGCCATGTCGAGGCTCTGGGTAACGCCATCCGTTCGGATATATTCGATAAGCGATCGCTTCAACTGAGGATTGTTATGCCCGTAATTCAGGCTGCCGGCGCCACTGAAGAAATCGAGATATTGTTTGCCATTTTCATCGGTCAAATAACATCCGGACGCTTTTGTAAACACCACCGGGAACTTGCGAGAGTAACTACGTACTTCAGATTCACGGCATTCTATAGTTTTCATCATATATGCCTCCTAAGGCATCGGTTTTTGGTTGATTGCTTGTCGGTTTTAGAGTTCATCGCACTGTAAACAGTCCTGCAGAATGGCTCGATGCGCAGTATCCGTAGCTACCTGGGCTGACGAGAAATTGCCGCAGTTTGCCGCTTCTCGCTTGTCTTTCCCCTCGGCAAGACTTCATCTACATATCCTATGCAGCAACTATCTCTCCCTCCCCTATCTTGAGCAAATGGCCCTTGCCTTCTAACGTGCTCAGATCGATATCGGCGACACATTTAACTTTTACGTAATCAAGCGTCAGATCGCCTTCGATGTGAACCTCACCCTTTTCGTTCACAAAGTCCGCCTTGCTGAAATCCGACGCTTTTCGATCGATGCGGACTCCAAGCTCCGTACCACCCTTCGTTTGAGTGAATTTGATGTGGACATAATCGCGATCAATGGCCTCTTTGAAAAGCTTTACAGTCTTTTCAGGCCGCGTCCCTATGACAACCGAATGATCCCCCGTCGAAAGGCGATCCACAAGACTCTCTTCTGTCGCGGAGTTTTGGCTGGGAGAAGAAACAGGAGGTGGAGGGTTTTTGGCGAATTCCTCCATCTTTTTCCTGAGGCTCAATGGCCTCATATCCGTCCACACTTCTTTAACGTAGGCCAAACATTCAGCCTTCGAACCGCTCTTTCCGGCATACTCACATCCCCGAGGAAGTTCTTTAAAATCGGGCCATATGGAGTACTGTTGTTCTTGGTTGATGACTACCTTGTATATTGCATTGTCTTCCTTGCCAGGATCATTCCAGCTCATTTTTATCGCTCCTTTTGTTTTTGGACAGGCTGTCGCCCTTTGTGCCCCAAGCACCTTTCATACGGTTGATTGATAGCTTTAGATTGTTCGCGCAGCCACTCTGTTTTTAGCAGCTGGGTTTTTTGAAATCTGACGGGCTCGAGAAAATATTGATTGCTATTCGGGATATAGGCCGATAACCCTAGTGTCATGCATGGCCGCTGCATGAACCCGTCCCTGCTCATTCGTAAAAAGAGCAAAGCATCCATATATTATTTCGTTTAGTAGCTATGAAATCGTTGCGTTGGTCGGGATCAATGCAGATAACCCTTATATAACTAATCAGCAGTAATCATAAGATCGCTTTAGGGCGGATTAGATTAGCTTATAAATAGCTATCTGATATGAGGTAACCTAGAAGAAAAGATCTCGTGCATGCTCGGCCCACTTGAGCATTTGGGTAGGCTGTCGCCATTTGAGTCCCAAACGCCTTTCGGGGCCTGATTCTTAAAACTTCCACTGCCAGTTGCCGCTTCTGTTAAAGCAAGAATGGGTCCAAACGGAAGGCTTTGATTCCACGGGGCCTCATGGAAAAGTAGGATGTTCAGTTCTGCGAAGGGTGTCCGCTATCGGACACATCGAGAATTGACTGAAGACGCGCTTTGCGCTGAGAAAGGGGCCGCACTTAATTGCAGCTTGGTATTTCTAGATCACAATCATTATCGGTTTGGCGCTTCCCTGTCTTAAGTCTTTATAGCAAGCCCGGAGGCTCTATTTGGCCATGAAAATGCACAGATAAATTAGACATAGGGGGCATACGTGGAAATCTCATTCTTATCTCAGATACGGACACTACTATATAGCCGAGATCTGCCTGTATTTGTTGTCCTCGGGCTGAATCAGATCGCAGAGACCAAGGCCGAGTGGTGATGAGCACGTTATTGCACGACCTTATTTATTCGATTCGCTCTCTGCGGAAGGCGCCTGGATTCGCCTGCGTTGCTGTGAGCACCCTTGCCTTGGGCATCGCAGCCAACGTGATTGTTTTCAGCATCATCGATGGCGTCATCCTGCGTCCTTTGCCATTCCAAAATGCGAACCGAATTGTTGTCGCCCGCTGGCGGAATGTTCAAATGCAACAGAGCGAGGTGTCTGCCCCTGTCTTCTTCCTATTGAGGGACCACTCGCAATGGCTGCAGAATGTAACTGCGGCCTATCCCCAAGAAATCGGGGTTAATCTAGGGGGAGGGCAATCTCCCCGATATGTGACAGCGCTGCGGATCTCAGAAAGCTACTTCCATACGCTCGGCTCCGAACCCATTTTGGGCAGAATCTTTAGTCACGAAGAGGACCGAACGGGAGCTGCGGGAACGGTAGTCCTTAGCTATCGCCTTTGGGAAGCCGTTTTTAGTCGAAACCCGCAAGCTCTGGGCACCGTTCTAACGATCAATGGAACGCCGTTCACTGTTATAGGCATTATGCCGCAGAATTTTCGCTCTTATCCTGACGCCGATGTCTGGATGCCCCTGCAGCTTAACTCCACCAATGCCGATCCCGGCAGTGACTATTTAGTGCTTGCCAATCTCAGGACCGATATCGCCCTTCCCGAAGCCGAGCAAGAGCTGGATTCGCTTTTGAAAGCATACCCCGTATCCTATTTGCCTGGGATTTCATCGACTAACGTCGGACTTCATCTGGAACGTTTGCAGGATCTTCGCACTCGTGGGTATCGGCGCAATTTAGGCATCTTGCTCGGCGCCGTTGTACTTGTTTTGCTGGCTGCTTGCACGAATCTAGCGGTACTCGTTCTTGTTCGCGGTTTGAGCCGCACTCATGAGGTGGCCGTTAGGGCTGCTCTGGGTTCAAACCGATCGAGGCTGCTACAAGTATTCCTCATCGAAAGCCTCCTTCTGGCTTTACTTGGGGGCGCTTTTGGCATAACTCTCGCTATGGAGTTACTTCCGATCATTCTCTCATTCGTTCCTGCGGATCTGTTGCAGGCTGGCGACATCGAAATCAATCGACAATCAATTTGGTTTGGTTTAGCGATATCTCTTTCGATGGCGGTCGTGATTAGCCTCATTCCTGCGGTCAGAGTGGCTGGCACGAAGATTCAGGAGATGCTGCGGCAAGCGCCCCGTGGAACTACGCCAAATTTGCGACAAACATTTTCGGCTCAGGTATTTGTGGGAATACAGACTGCTCTGGCGGTTGTCCTATTAGGAACGGCTCTACTGCTTCTCCAAAGTTTCTTGGATTTAGAAGCCGTTAACCCGGGCTTCGATCCGCATCGTGTTTGGGCGGCTCAAGTTTCCCTTGCCGCTGAGCAATATGGAAGCACCCAATCGAGTTCACAACTGGCAAGTCGCATCACCGAGAGACTTCAGACCGTTGCTGGCATTGAAGCGGTCGGAACCATCGCGGGATTGCCACTTGAAAAGGGCTTAAATCTTCCAATTTACCCATCTGACGCTCCGCGAAAAATCGACCACGCAGTAGAATATCGAATTGTTAGCGGGGATTATTTCAGAGCATTGCACATTGAGCTTATTGCTGGACGGGACTTCGTGAACAGTGACAATACCAGTCATCCAGTGGCAATCATCAATCAGACCCTAGCCCGGCGATGGTGGCCGGGAGAGAACCCGATCGGCCATTTTGTCCGCGCGGGGGAAGAAGTCGGTCTTCCCGACTGTCCCCGCCAGATCATCGGGATCGTTGCTGACGTTCGTGACACAAATCTCGGACAGATGCCACCATCTGAGATTTTTGTTCCGGATCGACAGGTCCCGGACAGCATCATGGCCTTTGTCAACAAGTTATTTCTGGTTTCTGTTCTAGTTCGTACAAAAAATGGACAAAACGTCTCCGACTTGATCCGCAATGCTGTCCTGTCAGCCGATCCAGCCCTTTCGCTTGCATCACTTCGGCCCATGTCCTCGGTTGTGGCAGAATCGCTTAGCAAACCAATGTTCTATGCTTGGCTTATCTCGGGGTTTGCGATCTTTTCCTTGCTGCTAACGGCCATTGGTGTATACGGGCTGCTGAGTTATCAAACCACTCTACGCATTCCCGAAATCGGGCTGCGGTTGGCGGTGGGAGCAACTCGTTTTCAAGTGGTGGTTCTCATACTGAAGCAGGGGATTCAGCCCTCCTTAATTGGGATGTTGCTTGGCTTGTTGGGCTCTCTTTTCCTAACGCGAATACTTAGCACCATGCTGTATAATCCCCACCATGCGTTCCTGAAATTATTTGTAGGAAATACGTTGCTATTGGGAAGCACCGCGTTGCTGGCAATCCTTGTGGCCGCGGTCAAAGCGAGCAAGATGGAACCTATGACAATTTTGCGCAACCAGTAACTGCTTGCGAGATAGGCCCCACGCAAGTCGAACTGCCCTTGATTGAGTGCTATGAAAGCGGTCGAGAAACCCTATCGAGTCTTAATCGCCGATGATCAAGCAGACGTTCTAGAGGCTCTTGCGATGGCCCTGCAGGCCCGGGGCTTCGATGTTGAAATAGCGCGATCCCCGCAAATTGTACTTGAAACGCTACGCGTGGGGCAGTATGAATCGCTGCTTTTGGATCTGAACTATAAACGAGACACAACCTCCGGCGAGGAGGGGCTGCGGCTAATTGAAAAAATCATTGAGATCGACAACCAAATACCCATCATCGTGATGACGGGTTGGGGGACGATCGATTTGGCTGTACAAGCGATGCGTCGTGGCGCCCGCGATTTCTTACAAAAGCCTTGGAACGATGAAGAACTCTCAGCCAAGCTCCGAATGAGCGCCGATTTGTATCGAGCTCTTCAACGTGGGCAGCGGCTTGAAGCCGAGAATAGTCTGTTTCGCTGCCAAGCTCCACGTCTTATCGCCAACTCTCCGGCGATGCTCCCGATCATCAATATGATTTCTCGCGTTGGCGCTTCGGAAGCTAATGTCCTCATTACCGGAGAACACGGTAGTGGCAAGGAGGTGGTGGCTCAAACGCTACATGCACTGTCTCAACGCGCAGACAAGCCACTCGTTTCGGTAAATACTGGCGGCTTGCCGGAGGGCACCTTCGAAAGCGAGCTGTTCGGACACGTAAAGGGCGCATTTACTGACGCTAGAACGGACCGCGTCGGACGGTTCGAAATGGCGGATCAAGGAACAATATTCCTTGACGAGATCGCCAATGTCCCGTTGCGCCAGCAGGCCAAACTCTTGCGCGTGCTTGAAAGCGGAGAGATGCAGCGTGTCGGATCCTCTCGGACGCAACAGATAAACGTGCGCGTATTATCTGCGACCAACGCCGATCTCCGAAAAGCCTGCTCTCAGGGTGAATTCCGAGAAGATCTCCTTTTTCGTTTGAACACTGTACAAATACGAATACCTCCTTTGCGGGAGCGCCCAGAAGACATTCCCGCCATCGCAGCGCACTTTCTTCGAAAATACTGCGAAAGATATGGAAAGAACGTGCGGGGATTCAAACGAGACACGATGGAACAGCTCCTAAGATATCCTTGGCCCGGCAATGTGCGTGAACTAGACCACGCCGTTGAACGCGCCACAATCATGTGCCAAGGAGATCTTATTGCGCTGAGCGATTTGGGGCTGGAGAGTTCAGACTTCGATGGTGGAGCCACCTTCGACACTATGAGTTTGGAGGATGCCGAACAATTATTGATTAGCAAGGCTCTGGCCCGTTATAAGGGTAATGTTAAACAAGCGGCACAAGTGCTCGGACTAAGCCGTGCTTCGTTCTATCGCCGAATGGAGAAGTACGGGCTAAATGCAAACAGGAAAGAAGTATAACCGCCCTCGGTGGTTCCATCTTCCATTTGAGCGGCGTCTCTTTATTACAGTCCTTCTTGCGGGTGCTTTTGGAGTCATACTCAGCCTCTTTCTTCTTTGGACCAACTCCTATTCTCGAAACCACAAAATAGAAGCGACCATTGCCCTCATGGTTTTCTGGTTTGGCCCAACATTCTTGGTATACGAGCGTACCGTCAATTCGCTTCGGGTATTGTCAAACATAATCTCGGCCCTCGAAGAAGAAGACTTCTCGTTTCGTGCCGCTCAGACCGTACCCGGGGATGCTTTAGGTGATCTGGCAATTGAAATCAATAACCTAGCTCGCGCACTCGAGGAGGAGCGCTTTGGCGCGCTGGAAACAGCGAATCTATTTCGCAACGTGATGGCCGAAGCGGGAGCGGTAATCTTTGCATTTTCGTCGGAGAGGCGCCTCCGTCTTCTAAACCGTGCGGCAGCGGCGCTCTTAGGTCGCGACGAGGCTCATGTTCTTCATCACACCGCACAGGAACTTGGGATCGATGACCTGCTTGACGGGGAAACAGCCGAAACGGTTACTAGGTCTTTCTTGGGCATCGAACGCCGCTGGCTTGTCCGGCGCTCACACTTCCGGCTGGATGGCATTCAGCACCTGCTGCTGGTTATGTCTGAAGCATCACAGGCCCTGCGCGCCGAGGAACAAATAGCCTGGCAGAAGATCGTCCGCGTCTTGGGACACGAGATCAACAACTCTCTTGGGCCGATCAAATCCATCGCAGATACTCTGGCGCTAACATCAGCTCCGATTGACCTGCCGGATCCATTTCAAAAAAATCTTCGGCGTGGTTTGGAAATCATTGCCAAGCGCTCGGATTCACTCAATCGATTCCTGCAAAGTTATACAAAATTCGCGAAGCTTTCTCCTCCCCATCCTAGAATCATGAACCTCAAGACGGTGCTGTCGGATGCCGTTGTCCTGGAATCCAGGTTACCAATCACGATTCTTCCTAGCCCCGACGTGAACATCCTTATTGATGCCGATCAACTGACGCAGGCATTCATCAATCTTCTACGGAATGCTGTAGATGCCGTGCTCGACCGCGCCGCAGACGAACTCGATCCAGATGCAGTCACTGTGTGCTGGCGAGTGGATGGACGCGACTTACAAATATTCATCCGCGATCGCGGTATCGGCCTGCCCGATACTCAAAATTTATTTGTTCCTTTCTATACCACCAAGAGTGCCGGGTCTGGTATTGGATTGGTTCTAAGCAGACAAGTCGTGGAATCCCACAATGGATGCCTCACGATCCAGAATCGCAAAGACGATCCGGGATGCGAAGTCAACATCAAGTTACCGATGTGCGTTGCTGAGAGAACGAACCACTTCGAATCAGTCTCGTAAATTTTGTGCTCACCGACTCAGACAGGTCAAGTATTCGAGGGAAATTCATCAACCTGATTACGGGGCCCTTATATTGCCCATGAAAAGCTGCAACATGGGAGGCCGCCAAAACCTCGAAGCCTAGCCTTCCCGCCACCTAAAGTCGAGAATAGGTCTCGATGTTCACGCCGGCTTTTGCTTCTTCGATCCAATCCGACTTGATAATCGAAATCGGTTCCAGACATTCGTCGACCTTGGCCCTGAATGAAATATTAAAGGCTAGGCGCTGTACTTAACGGCACAAGTGCCTACTGTGTTCGACGACGGACACTATTCTCGATGTCGAACACGCCTAGGTTCTGCCATACCGCAGCAGTTCTTGACCGATAACTCTCTCGACGGGTGCGAAATTCCCGAAGCCCTCACTGCTGCGGCCTCTCATAAGTGATTGATTCTTCATTAAAGATATGTCGTAGCGTCTGCTAAAAGCGGTGATTAGCGCACCAAATGTAAAGAAGTGCATGGATCGAACAGGCTCCCAATCGCCTTTTAAAGTCAATGCCTTACATGATGACATTTTGAGGCCTGCGATTCTGCGCGTAACTTGACCATCGAAACAGGGTCTATTGGGGCTTGGCAACCGAGTTGCTTTTACGAAGAGCGGGTCTCCAATGAAACTCAAATCTTTACAGGAGAAACAAATGAACCATATTCTTGCATTGCAAAGATTAGCCTGCTCTTCGCCCCTATCGGGAGGGGGTTTTCACCAGCAAGTCTCATTAGAGGAAACCCTTTTGAATAGCAGTGTCAGTGGAATCTGCGCACCAACTGCCGCTCCCGGCCATCACGCCTCTTAGCCAATGCAAGAAGATCGGCCTGATTTCGATTCACAACTGTGAATCCGGCTAACCCACAGACAACATTTGCATCCGTGAGGAAAACATGCCAAGCAGACCGAATCCCCTTTTGGGGTTAGTGAGCCAAGAATTCTTTGAAACCTTCGATCTCTATTCTCTGCGCGATACGAATTTTTATGACTTGGCCACAGCCAAACTACCCACTGGTTGGTGGATTCAACGAAGCGGCATTTGGTTTCATTGCGGCTCATCTTCTAATGTCATTCCGGAACAAGGCTGGAAGATTCATATATCGGCAAGATTGAGCGATGCCCGTGAAACTTTGGATCGAGTCTTGGCAGTACTTCTTCAGAGGCAAGATACAAACTTCAAATTTGCTCTCGATCCCTTTGTTCTGTCCCTCCTCAATGGCAAGAACTGGTCTCGCGGCGGTTCCGGCAAGTTTATTACGGTCTATCCAAAAGACAACCGCTGTTTCCTGGACCTGATTGACGAACTTTATCAAGCCACGCTCGGTCAGCATGGACCCTATATTCTCTCGGATCAGCAATATAAGAAGGACAGTGTCGTGTTCTACCGCTATGGAGGGATGCGTCAGCGCTATGCTCTTAACGTCGAGGGCGAAAAGGTAGCATTATTGACCGGCCCGGACGGATCCCAGATCCCCGATCGGCGGCTTCCATTCCCGGTTATACCGGATTGGGCAGAGTCTCCGCTCGGGCCTGTACAAGATGAAAGAAATCTCAATGAACCTCTCACCCTACAAAGTGGTAGATATGAAATTATCGGCGTCTTAGCCTTTTCCAATGCTGGAGGAGTCTATTGCGCTGTGGATCGGAAAACAGGAAACAGAGTTGTCGTGAAAGAGGCGCGACCGCATATTAGCTTGTCCGGGGAGACTTGCGATGCTGTGGAGCTCCTCCAGAAAGAGTATCGTCTACTTACGCTTCTCTCTGACAGCGGCATTGCGCCCCATCCTTATGAACTTTTTCAGGAATGGGATCATTGCTTTCTGGTGGAAGAGTTCATCGATGGTATCTCCTTGGCGCATCACGTCGCCAAAACAAGCATCTTCCTCCGGACCCGACCATCCTCGGAAGATTTCGACCTCTGGTACCAAGATCTCCATAGATTAATCCTCAATCTGGTTCATCTCATTGATGTCATGCGCGAACGTGGCATTGTTTTTGGGGATCTTTCTCCCAACAACCTTCTGGTTACTGCCGATTCAATTCAAATGAAACTGATCGACTTTGAAGGAGCCTGCCAACTGGGTGTGGACGTACCCGTTAACCTATATACGCCGGGCTTTGGATCACCGAATCAGATAAGCGGAGGCTTCCCTGCGCCTGAAGATGACTATTATGCCCTCGGTGCTATCATTTGCTTCTGCCTGTTCCCATTGAATGGTTTGCTGAATCTACACCCGGATGCCAGCTACGATCTCCTCCACAGTATCCAAAATGACAGCCAGATACCGGCTCCGCTCATTCAAATGATCCTGGATCTCTTGAGCCAGGACCCATTGAAGCGTCCATCACCATCCATCGTAGAGAACGTCCTTTCAAGTTTCCCGACCCGCGACGCCCACGCCTGCTGTGATAATGAGAGTCCGATCGATTACAGAGCTACTATCGATGGGATTCTCGATTACATCCATGCCGAAGCAACCGACTCCCGCACGGACCGCCTATTTCCTGCTGATCCAAAATTATTTTTGACGAATCCGTTGAGCCTAGCGTACGGGGCAGGCGGCGTCGCCTACGCATTGCATCGGATATCAACTCAGTTACCCGAGAAAGCGCTAAACTGGATCCTCAACCACAAAATTGAGAATGAAGATTATCCACCGGGGTTATATGTTGGATCGGCAGGGATCGCCTGGAGCCTATTGGAAATGGGCTTGCAGCAGGAGGCCGAAAAAATCTTTGGAACTTCGCTCTCTCACTCCTTACGGAAAAAGAGTGCTGACATTTTTTGTGGCCTAGCGGGCTGGGGTATGACATCTTTGCGCTTCTTCATCGAAACTCAAGACGAACTATATCTCACCTATGCTAAAGAAGCCGCCGCTTGGCTACTGGAAACATCGATTCACAACGAGCGCGGCCGTTGCTGGATGAACAGCGGTGAAGTTCGTCTCGGCTTAGCTCATGGAGCGAGCGGAATTGCGCTGTTTCTGTTGTATCTCTATCTGGCAACTGGTAATTCTCATTTCTTGACCACCGGCCAGGAAGCTCTGGAATACGATTTAAGTTTCGCCGCCGAAACAAAAGATGGCGGACTCTCATGGGGATGCACCCCGGAATCCAGATCTCCACTCTACCCCTATTGGCTCTTCGGTAGTGCAGGAATCGGGCGAGTGGCTCTGCGTTTCTACCAACTTCACAAAGATAACCGCCTTCGTTCAATCCTCGAGAAGATCTTCATTGAATGCGACCGCAAATACGCAGTGTTTCCTGGTCAGTTTATGGGTCTCGCCGGGCTCGGAGAATTCTCCCTTGATCTGCACGATTTCCTCGGTCATCAGCGATTTCTACAAGGAGCCGAGAAAGCCGCTCAAGGGATCATGCTTTTTCGTGTTCAACGTGATGGTATCGCCTTTCCCGGAAATCAACTGGCACGACTTTCTTGCGATTATGGGACTGGAAGCGCAGGTATCGCACTATTTCTCAATCGCCTTGCGGGCTGCCGGGGCGCTGACTTTATGTTAGATGCCCTCTTTGATAAGAGATGCACCCGCTCTGTGATCAGTCCAACCTTAGAGACAATGGCCTGTGCCTGAGCCACCCAAGTATCAGCTTCGTGTCCTTTTTTGTCGAAAAGGTCATTAACGCCCAGAGTACGATTACTGATCGCGTCTTCCCTGGTGGCAATCTGGCTCTTTTAGCCGCTTCTTGCCTTCTCGGCGACAAATCATGCCACGATAAAAATGTACGCTTGGCATTTTTCAATTGGGCCATGGCCTCAATCGCTTAATCTCTATGTATCGAACTCCCGCTCCAGTCGATTTGGTTCCAGCGGCATCGTGAACCTCGCCGTAGACTTGCTCGTTCTTGCCGGCTTGCCGCGGGCCCGTGCAAGCGCACCATCACAGGTTGGACTTTGCGCTCGAGCACCGCATTTTCGGCCATGGCGATGATATATTTCAGATTCGATGTCGCATCGAGCTGAGCGCCGCTTAGGGATGGGCGATGGGCGAGAGATGGCTCCTGCCTTAGAATCCCAGTATCAGTCAATTGAGACAGGAGCTGCGCTGTTCGCCCTTGGAGCTCGGCTTTAACGAGGAAGTATATCTAAAACTCAAGCATCGGCTATTTGCTCAATAGGTATTCCAAAAAGAACATAAAATGGTAAGGAGGTAGGCAGACAGTGCTCGGCGCAAAGCTGAATAATCGTCCTCCTCGAAAGACGAAGTTTTCGAGGATAAACTCCATAGTGCTGTTGCCACCATTGCAAATACGTAGCTAATGCCTGAGTAGTGCCTTGGCTAGATACCATGGGGCTTATATTATCCATTGAATCCTCTCCACTAATTCAAATCTTGCCGCGAAGTAGCGACTTTCCCTGTAACAAGAGGGATAGGAAGGGCCATTGAAGAATCGATGTATGGAGTTGTGTCCTGAAAATTGGAGCCAAGCGCTCGCTCATTGACCCTTGACTCATTTTGAGGCGGCGCAAGGAGCATTAGATCGTCTCCATTTATTTCGACAGCCATCGAGCTCTGGATCAAGTTTACGGAGACGATGAGTCGATTCTTGTTTTTGTGAGAAAGCAAGACCCCCTGAAGCCCTGACAGTGGACCGGCGCTGATCTGGACACGGTCTCCGGCATGCAAAAATGTCCACGGCTGCACATCGCGGCCCGACTTTTCCGCCATGCGAATGGCTTCAATCTCACTATCTTCGAGATAGGCGACCCCTCCACATGACCCTACAATCCGGATCACCCCGGGCGTAGTAATCAACGGGAATTGAATGTTCTCGTCCATTTTGCAGAAGACATAGCCCGTGAACAGAGGAGTGGTAATCTCCTTAATTCGGTCCGACCACTTTCTCTTCGAGATATAGACAGGAAGAAATTCTTCATAACCTTTGCAACGCAAGATGTTCGCAGTAATGAACTCATATTTCGGTCTAACTTGTAAAGCCAGCCAACGATGGTTAAATTGTTTCAGGTCCATGATCTATTTTTCCTATTCTTATCGACCCAACGGGGTGTCTATGACCGACAGCTACGACCATGGGGCTCAGGGCTGTAACTCCAACAAGTGCCACATGCATCTGGGCTATCGCCGTTTTGGCTCCTAGAGGAACCATTCTTGAATGAGAGATTCGTCGTAAGCGAACTCAGAAGCCATAGAAGCAATCCCATTGCCATGCCGCTAGAACTAGCTACCTATGTCTCCCAAAACCCATATAAGACGAGTTCATGACGCCCGTAATAGTCATTTTTCACAAGCGCTGGATGCACCTTGATCCTTCCTCCGATGTTCGATCTCGAGAATCGTGTTCGGTATCGGACACGGCGGAGGGACCTCACCCCAGTCAGCCTCTGACTGTATTCAGTTGGTGTCCAGCAAATCGACTGCCTGGTTGGTTAGCGTTATCGATTTTGATCGAGGGTGATCAAACGGCAGATGAACCCCCAGCCGCCGCCGAGTTCGCTGAGCGCCAGCATCAACTCGTCCCGACGCTTTTTCAGAGGAAGGTAAACCGCGTCGTTCTCCGGATTCACAATTCCGAGGAACCCGGGGGTCGCGGAACCCCTGGGCACATCGTCCCCTGTAGAGAATTTAACCATTTGAGAACACACTAACCTCGTCGCTATATCCGATCTCAAGTGTTTTGAGTTGGTCGCGTTCGGACAAGATCGTTGTACGTGCATACAACACCTTCTACTCAAAATTCCCCCCATCTCTGTCCATACGGAACACGAGACCGGAAAACCCCTTACGGTCGGGGGTGCCTGCGTTCGGCATCGCAAACGTCAACGTCGCTGACGCCGTCTCGCATTTCAAAGTCTTCCATATCAATGCAAGAAGAGGGCGTTATGAGTCCCGCGCGGAAGACACGACTCCACACCTGATGAAACACAAGGAAGCACTCTAACGGCGATCTTAATGCCAGCCGTGATGTTATTTGGGCAAACCGGCCCCAATCCATCGCGGACTCTGTCCGTACCACCAGACTCGCCTCGTTGGGACCTGCAAGGGCAAGCCAAGGTGATTGAATATCAAGGGCGGAAGAGTCTCTTCCTCGATGGTGGCGCTGCGATTTTAAGTCGCCATCTCAGTTCTGCCAATTTACATTCACAAATCCCGTCCCACTCGTAGGCACGGTGTAGATGTGATTTGAGCCATTCTCCCAGGTCACAGCTCCATTCGCGGCGATCTTGATGAACTTAAATTGAATGGTTTGCCCGGCGGGGACAGACACATTCAAGAACCAATTGGGATTATTGGGATCGAGCATAGGACCGATAGCAGTATCAAACGTTGTGCCCCAATTCCCCAATTCCACCGTTCCACCGGTGAGAAAAATGTAATCGCCCACATTGGTTGGCGAGGCGTTGTTGACGGTAAACGTAACCGGGATGAGGTTCGCCGTAAGGACTCTGAACTGAATGGCATTGGCCGCCGTTCCGCCGGATTTCTTGAGTTGTACGTTATAAACACCGGGAGACACGCCCGGCACCATAAACACCACTTGTGAGTCCGCCCAACTCACGACGTTTGCCGCTACCGCTCCGAAAAGTATGCTGCCCGCCGAGCCGCCAAAGCCTTTTCCGGCGATGGTAACCTGCACCCCGGATTGGCCAACCGTTGGCCCGATCGAACCAACTTGTGGGGCAGCAGCCGTTGCGGTTGCCTGCCAGACAGAGACCGTGTGGGCTGGGAGCGTAAATGCCGCGACCGGGTTGTTGCCGCCAGTCCCCGCGCTCACTCCAATACCAAAACCTCCCAGCAATCCAGCAAGATAATCGGAGTAGTTGCCCGCTGGCAGCGCGGTGTTTAATCCCGTAATCGAGTAGGGGGTGGTGTCGTTCTTATTAATCGCCACCAGCACTACATCATTGAAGAATTTTCTTTCATAGATGTAAACGTCGTTATTGATCCAGCGCTGCTGAAAGCCCCCATAAGCAATGCTATTGTTTCCCTGGCGCAGCGCGGAGAGATGGCCGATCAGCTTGTACGGAACGGTTGTTGTATCAAAAGAGCTCATCCACAGGCGATTGAAGGGATCCCCGCCGCCATTGGTGTCATTGTGCAGGAACTGTTCATCCCCATAAAAGATCACAGGGATACCCCGGCACGTTAGCAGGAAGGCCGTCGCCTCATTCAGCCGGTTGGTATTGTTGTTGACCGTGAGGAAGCGCGGCACATCATGGCTGTCGATAAACGTCACTTGATCGTTTTGCCAGGTGAATGTTGCATTCTCCGTGCTCAAAGTATTATCAATTTCGGTAAAGCCAGTATCATTGGCAAATACGTCGCGGATGGCCGTATTCAAAGAAAAATCGAGCAGCGATATGCCACTATTATTGGCAAACTTGTAGGCATCGTGAAATAGCGGATCGCCGGTTCCACCTAGAAACCACTCTCCATAGAAGAAGCTCGGGCCAGAACTGAAAGCTGCATTGGCCATACTATATTCCCAACCCCAAGTTACGTGCTTCACCGCGTCAATGCGAAAAGCGTCGACACCATGCTGCTGAAGCTGCAACAAGGCCGCCTTCAGATAGGCGTCAACGGCAGGACTCTCCTGATTCAGATCGCAAAGGCTGAAGAGCGTGTAATACTGGAGTTGGTAGCGGTCGTTAAAATCGGCAATGTTGGGATTGTGGTGAAACACTCCGTTAGGATCGTTGTTACAAGCCGCCACAAATGTTCCATTGTCAAAAAGCGACCCAAACTCGGCGGCAGAATTGTCATTCGAATGATTGGGTGCAAAATCCACGATCACCTTGATCCCGTTCGCGTGGGCGGTCGACACCAGATTATCGAATGCCGCAAAGGTATTGTTGGCATCGCCAAAGTGCTCCTCGATCCGTTTGAAGTCTCGAGCCGCGTAGCCGTGATATGGAGCAGCGGGGCTACCGTTCACCGGATCGTTCAGGTTGACATTGTCCACCGGCGGCGAAATCCAAATCGCCGTTGCTCCGAGCCCCTTGATATACGACATTTTCTGCTGGATTCCGGCTAAATCCCCACCCCAATAAAGCCGCCAATTGGTCTTCGTCGCATCGAAGAGTCCGGCGCTTTGTGAAGGATTATCATTGGCAGCATCCCCATTGAAGAAGCGGTCAGTGACAATCTGATAGATGACCTGTTTCTTGAAGTCCTGGCTCCAGCACAAGCTTGTAGTGAGCAGCAAGAGCGCAGCAGGATTGAATAGGCGTCGCAGAAATGAAACCATGAATACCTCCTGAAAAACCGAATGGCCAAAAACCTCAACGTTCCTTATTACGACAAAGAGCACCAAGCTGTGCCCAATTCCCTATTTTTGAAAATGCTCTTGAACCACAGCCGGCACTTCCGGAAGTTTGCGCTCTTTGAGCGCGATGGCCAGGCGGATGAATTGGGCATTGGTCCAGGCCAACGGAGTGGCCGAACCTGTGCCCTGGCCGAATTTGAGCCACGGTTTTGTAGATTCCGGCCGATCCCAAACCTGTTCAGCCAACATGCCTCCAGCATTGGCCATTTTCTGCATGGCATCCAGATAAGGATGAGCATCAAGCCCACGGGTCAATTCGTATTCGCCGCGCTCGCCGGCAAAAATGATCCAAAGGCGGCCGACGCCAGTTCCGTCGTAACCACGACCATCAGCCTTCTCTCCATAGCCATCATGGTTGTAGCGATAAAATGTTGGGCCATTTGGCGTTTCCACTCTGATTACCTTGTCCACTACAAGTAAGGATTTCAGAATGACGGGATCGTCAGGCCGTTTGATTCCGAGGCGTACCAATTCCAGGAATCCCGCATCCACGATCTCTCTTTCATCCCAAACCCCGCCACCATTGGCTGTATCGATCGGCCCGCCTGCATCTGGCTGGCCTTGTTGGGCGATGCGGAGGTAGTACTCATCGGCATATTTTCCCGTGTGAGTTACAGTCCAACCCGGCAGCTTTTTCGCCCAATCGTCAGCTACTTCGGTCCAGCGAGCCCGTGAAGCGCCATCGCCGTTCATGCGCGCGATGTCGGCGGCACAGATCAGCCCCGCGATTTCAGCGGCAATAGTGGAAGGAGAATAACCGCTTTTCTCTTCCCATCGTTCCTGGGGTGTTGCAGGACCGTGGGTGACAACAAAATCTGCCGCTGGCTTGACGTGTTTTTCGAAGGTGCTTTTATCCGTCTTGCCAAGCTGCCAGGCGAGAATATTGGGATAGGAGACTTCATCCATCTGCAATGACGGCCAATATGGCCGGCCATCCAGCCAGGAATTCTGAGGAAATGAGCCGTCGGGTTTTTGTTGGGTTTCAAAAAGATAAGCGAGAGCCCGTTCAGCGGCACGTCGGTCTCCCATGGCCAGAAAAGCTGTGGCCACTTCGTACAGGTCGCGCGCCCAAACCAGATGGTAGCCGCCTACGTCTTCCTTCACGGCATCCACGTCATTGCCCCATGGAATCGTCAGCGATGCGGCGATCGCTCCACGATGGGTCTTATCTTCGTGCGCTTTCAGCACCATCGCAGAAATCTGGTACTGTCCGCTATAACGAGCCTCCACCGGTTTGAGCTTAGAAACATATTCATGCCATCCGCGTTCATATTCGGCACGCGCGGCGGCAAAGCCTCTCTGCAGGCTGACCTCCGCTTCAGCAATCGCCTGATCTTCACCAGGCCCGAAACCTAACGCAAGGGTCACAGGCTTGCCTTCAGAAAACTCTCGCGGGAGTTCGCCAATTTGGGCCACGTTTCCATCCGGCGCGCTGGCATAGTGATGCGTGAGCTGATAGCTTGCTTGGAGCTCTTTCCATCCATCGCTCTGCTCGACGTAACCGCTGGAGACCGAGACAAATCGCGGTGAAGCCGACAGGGCGCAGGCTATACCGGCTTTGCGATCAACGAGGATCTCTCCTCTGGCTAAACCATTGTCATGCAGCCCGCTATTCTTGAGCGCGGGATCAAAATAGACAAACGCTTTCAGCAGCGCGCCTTTCAATATCTTCATCTGTACTTGGACAAGAACCGTGTTGTGTTGCGGATCTGTGATGTAGGTTTTGCGCACCTGATAGCGACCGCTGCGCGAGGTGTTGATCTGCGTAAACGTTAAAGCAGCGGGATCGGGAATTTCAACGGAGTGATCGGTATCCTGGCTTTCGATCTCGGCAAAGCTCGCGCCATCTGTGACGATCAGTTCCAAAGTACGAGTATTCGCGCTATCGATGGCAGGATAGTAGACCTCATTCAGTGCACCATTTTGCCCAAGCGTGAACCAGACCTTGGAAATCTCAGTCACGGAGGTACCCACACCCACCTTGTTTCCATTTGACCAAGTGGGCTTGCCGCCTGGAGCGCCAGGAGCCTGCTGGGCGAGAAGGGGCGCCGAGAAAAAAGACAGCGCAAAGAGTGAAGCAGAAATAAACATTACGGAGGTACGGACACAGCAAGACAACACAGAAGTAAATTGGAAAATAGAAGAACCCATCGGAACGCAGCCATAGATTCCGGTTTCACCCTTGCTACCGGGGATGTCTGAAGGTGTGGAAATGGGAATCTCGGTGAAAAGCTGAGGACTCGGCATATGCAACAGTCTAAAAAAGGAGCTCATAAGATGTAATTTCAAGCTGTTCAGTCGCAAGCCAAAGGGCAGTTCGCACCTGAAGTTCCGTTCGCATATAGCACAGACTACTTGACTTGATAGACGCTCATCGAGAGCGCCGGCAACTCGATTGTGACCATGGCTCCTGGCGATACGCGGGCATCATGTTCCGCCAGGATTGTGGTTATTTCCTTCGCTTTGGCCAGCAACGTGCCACCTATCGGGAGATCAACTACTCGCGGCTCGGAAGCGGTGTTCATCACCATAAGCAGGCGTTCCGATTCAGAATCCCGGATGTACGCAAACGTGCGTTCATCGCTGAAGATGTGAATATACTTTCCACGACGCAAGGCAGGATGCCCCCGACGGAGACTCAACAAACTGCGGACGTAAGTAAAGACTTTCTGTTCGTCCGGCCTCCGGCCTTCGGCTGTGAAAGCGTTGCGTTCGTCGCCGGGAAATCCGCCGGGGAAATCGCGGCGATTGTCAGGATCGCCTCCGCCTGCCATGCCAATTTCGTCGCCGTAATAGATTTGCGGAACTCCGCGGACCGTCAGCAGGAAAGCAAAAGCCAGCCGCAACTTCTCTGGAGTGGCGTCCGCCTCGCCCATGAATCTAGGAGTATCGTGGTTACCAAGAAACGTTACCAACCAGTCTGGGTGGGGGAAGAGCCGGTCCTCCTGCAAGACCTGCTCCAGCATCGTGGCAGGCGCTTCATGGAGAATCACTTTGCGCAAAGCCGCATAAAGCGGGAAATCAAAAACGGTATCAACGCCGGTATCGATTCCGGCGGCGGTCTTATGGCCAGTGAAGTACGCAGCTATTGCCGGGTCAAAGCTGGAAACTTCGCCCACGGTCTTGATGCGCGGATATAGACGATGCAATTGGAAATGAAAGTCATGCCAGAACTGGCGATCCACGTAAGGGAGAGTATCCAATCGGAAGCCGTCAACAGCGCCGGTTTCCGCCCACCATAAGGCGTTTTGGCGGAGGAATTGTGACGCTATCGGATCATCGGTTCCCATGTCCGGCAGGACACCGGCAAACCAGCCTTCAACGATCTTGCGCCGTTCAAGTAGTGAAGCGCGAGGGTCGACTAAGTGTTCAAAATCGGCATTGGCAATCAAATGGTCTTGGCGGGTGCCGTGAAGCCACCGGTTCGTGGGCGGATCGGCAGCCCATGGGTTTGTTGGACCGATATGGTTGGGAACGATGTCCAGCACTACCTTGATCCCCAGTTGGTGCGCGGCATTTACAAGAGAGCGATAGGTTTCGAGCGTGCCCAAATGCTCTTCCACCGCATAGAGGTCCACCGCGCCATAGCCGTGATAGTCGTCTCCGGAAAGATCGCCATTATCGTAGATAGGGGTAATCCAGAGGACGGTTATGCCGAGTTCCTTGAGATAAGGCAAATGCTGCTGGATCCCCATCAGGTCGCCGCCGTGATAGGCGCGCGGCGCAGCGCGGTCATACGTACCGGAGGCAGGAAAATTGTTGGCTGGATCGCCATCGGCAAAGCGGTCGGGCATGATGAGATAGATCGCGTCATCAGGACCAAAACCGTTATAACCCTCTTTCAGCTCCGCAGGACTTCTTCGTTCCAGGTTCCATTCAGCCGCAGCCTTGCCTTTCGACGTCGATAGGGCAAGCGAAATCTTGGCTGGCTTGGCCTGTTTGTCGATCGCCAGCCATAGAAAAAAGTAATGGCCATTGCGGCCGGACATCGTACGGCGAATGTGGACGCCGTCGCCCGAGACGGAAGGCTGCGCACCATCGAAATTTTCGCCCGTGAACATGATCATGGGATCGGGCAAACCGATCCACCAATTGGGAGGCTCAATCTTGTCGATCCTGGGGGGCTGCGCGGCACTCGATATGCAAAGAGCAAGTACGAGGAGCAACGATCGGCAAATCAAGCTGCCGGAATATAAACGATCGACCAATGTGCTTGGAATCAACAAACAGGTTATGCCGCTCTTTCTCAGCCCGGAAACCGTTTCTATTTTTTTATCCAACATCCGCAGCCAGCTATCAACATGACCGCCCATCTGCGCACGATGCTCGATCGCGCCGCTCTATTTTTGGTTTGCAGCAGCGCAGTCGCGCTTAGAACATAAATCGAAACGCAAGTTGAATCTGGCGCTCGGAAAACTGCCGCGTTGAGTCAATCATCCCAAAGTTGGCATTTGCCGGAGATCCGTTGTTGATGCCACCAAGATCCGTGTTGCCGGAGAAATTTCCAAAAACGAACTGGGGACTATTCAGCGCGTTGTACGCTTCGACACGGAACTGCAGTTTCACTCTTTCCGTCAGGCTGAAGTTTTTAAACAACGATGGATCCCAAGTTCCGTAACCGGGCCCATAGAACCGGTTACGTCCCAATGTGCCGGGGCGAAGGAATTGGTGATTTGCATTCTGCGTCGGCAGAGCAAAGGTATTTGCCGGAGTGGAAATCCAAGTCTTTTGCCCGTTGATGGTCCGATAACCAATGCTTACCGGGCCAAGAATATCCGGCCTCACTCCGTCCACCGTGATGTCGAAAGGCGTTCCTGTTCCCAGAGATACGATGCTGTTAAGCTGCCATCCTCCGAAAGCGTTGTTCATGGCATTCGACCAGCTCGATCCCCGTTGCTTGCCCTTGCCGAAAGGCAGCTCGTACATGACGCTGCCGACAAAGGCCTGACGTTGATCCTGATCGGAATTGCCCTTGTTCTGGTTGAGAAGTACCCGGCCGGTGGAATCCACGAAGATGGGAGCGCTACCGTTGATGCCAAATGCGCCTCCCGAATCGTCTGTCGCGTGCGACCAGGTATAGGCTGTCGTAAACTGCAATCCATGATTCATCCGCTTGGTTAAATTGAGCTGCAACCCGCTGTAGTGCGAAGTCCCAAAAGCTCCTCCTGCAGTTACGCTTAAGTTGCGGCCCGGGAAGAGCGCGGCGTTGGATGCAAGGGCGGGGTTGGTGTAATTGAACCAAGTCAGCAAATGATCGGCTTTGGTCCCGACCCATGCAATATTGATAGCTGTGTTATGCCCAAGGTCTTGTCCGATTTGCAGGTTAGCCTGCTGGATGCGAGAAGTCGGATTATTCGGAAACTCGGCAATCACGGACGTGTTCGTAGGATCCGCGTCATTGACGGCGCCGGGCACTGGGATGGGGAGCGGCTGTGTGGCCAAGGCATTATTGTTGTTATTAGGAGCGCCTTGCCCCGAGAGCGTAACGCGCGCGCCCTGGGAAGCAAGCAGCGTGCTAACGCCGCTCCAATCCGGATTGCCGCTCAGCTCATTGCCTACTCCTCCACGATCGAGGAAATAGAAAATACCGTAGCCGCCCCGCACTACCGTTTTACCTCGCCCGAACAGGTCATAGGCAAAGCCGAGACGGGGCGCCCAGTTTTTGAAGTCGGTATTTACCAGGCTGCGAGAATTGCCGTTCACTCCTGAGCGCAATAGCTGACCGGAAGCAACATCAAAATTCGACCATTGGTTGTGCAGCTCGTATGGATTGATATAGAGGTCGTAACGCAGGCCTAAATTTACAGTTAAGCGCCGGGTCACTCTCCAGTCATCTTGAGCAAAGTAGCCGGTCTCCCAACTTCTGGTGTCTACTGTGTTCGGGCTGGAGACGGAGTAATTGTCGATAAATCCGGCGAGCAGTTCCGAAACCTCGTAGCCGGTGAAATCTCCAGTGCCCGGGCCGATATTGAAGAAGCCCTTGCCACGAAAATCGGAGATAAAGAAACTCACATCGCGACGGATGATGCTCGCTCCATAGCGGAAGCTATGCTTGCCATGCACCCAAGATAGAGTGTCTTCATATTGATAACTGGATTGCGGAACGATGAAGGGCCCACCATCACCGCTGAACTCAAGTTCATTATTGAAACCACCGATCAAGGGAGTGCCTCCGAGCTGAGGGTTACGGTTGGCATTTACGATGCCAAGCTGCTGCGCCTGAGGAGTGCCGTTGAAAGGGTTAAGAAAACCGTACATGGGACGCGAGTAACCGAAACGAAAATCGTTCACCACAGTGTTGCTGAACTGATGTATCAGCCCTGCCACGATACCGCGCGGATGGTTAACATTGTCCCCCGATCCAAAGCCGGAAGAGAGGGTTCCGAGTCTTGGAGTCAGATCAAATACATCCTGTCCGTAGCTGTAGCGCACGAACGCCGTATCTTTGCTGGTGGCGTTGTAGTCCAGCCTGATATCAAAATCGTTGAATTGGCGAATGTCGCGCCGCTGTGCGCGGAAGTTCTTCAGAATACCGGGCAAGTTTGGCTCAGGATAAGCCTTTAGAAGGTTTTGCCCAGCCTGATTGATCTGACCGGAAGGGATGATATTTCCCGAGAAAGGAGCGCACGTTTGTGGGTTATAGATGGCTCCATTCACCGGAGTCACCGGACCACAGCCGGTAAATGCTGCCGGGGTAGTGGTAAGCCCGGTTCCGAGCAATTCTGAAAAATCTCCATTACGCATTTTGTCGGTGGGTACGGTCGCGAATTCGGTGTTTAACGGGCGGTCCTGACGCAGCCCCTGATAATCGCCAAAGATAAACAATTTGTTCTTCACTATAGGCATACCCAGCGTGCCACCAAATTGATTGCGCTTAAAGGGCAACTTGATCACTGCGCCGGTTACGGGGTCGGTAGGCGGACTAAAGTATGCATTGTTCGCATCCAACGCGCTGTTGCGAATAAACCAAAAAGCGGAACCGTGGATGTCGTTTGTGCCCGATTTCGTTGAGGCTTCAACAACGCCGCCACCCGCCCGGCCAAACTCCGCCGATGCAACAGAAGTATTTACCCGGAATTCTTGAATGGCCTCGACCGGAGGAAAGAAGTTGATGCTGTTTACCAGGGACTCGTTATTATCAAGTCCATCTAAGATGAAGTTGTTAGCCTGGGGGCGCAATCCGTTCACTGAGAGCGCCGCACCACCAGTCTCGCCGTTACGGAATGTCTCCGCGTTATTGTTGACGCCACTCGCTTGATCGCCATAGTCGCCCCGGGTAACGCCGGGCGTGAGGAGGGCCAACTGCGTAAAATTGCGCCCGTTCAAAGGAAGCTCGGTCACCTGCCGCCCCTGGATCACCTCGCCTGTGCCAGAAGTCTCCGTATCCACCAATGGCACCTCACCAGAGACATCCACCGTCTCAGAAGTTGCCCCAACTTCCAGTTTGAAGTTCACTTCCTGAACCTGAGAGATTTCCAATGCAATCTCTGCTCTGGCTACCTTAAAGCCTTTCACATTGACTTCAACTTTGTAGTGGCCGCGCGGAACAGCATCGAAATCGAAGCTGCCGTCCGAAGTCGAGGTGGTTGTCAGGATACGTCCCGTATCCGTATTCATGAGCTTCACGGTCGCGCCAACAAATGCGGCACTTTGTGGGTCAGAGACAATGCCGCGCACGCGCCCAGTATCGCTTTGGGCCTGCAAAAGACCTGACATTAAAATGAGTAACAGGAAGATTCTTGCTATGCTCCCCAGAACATCATGACGAGTCCGTTTGACTGATTGCGTCATCGATTCCCCCTCCACCGGTTGAACGCGAAGATGCGATACTCTCCGACTAATACAATCTGCTGCGGAGAGTTGTACCAGACTAAAGACGGCCTGGAGAGGAAAGTTGTACCAGCCAAGTTTTTGAGAGTCTATTTCTTAAAATTCGCTTATCCGGCACCGATAGCTCTGCTGTTGGCTCTAGATTGATCTAGGTCCTCATGGAATGGCCACGCGCAGGCTAGCTTCTTGCCGGGTAAGGTAACCGTTCTGCGCCGAGGAGGAATATACAACGAGGCATCGGACGGAAATTCTAAGAAAGGAAACATCGCCGCAGCGGAGACGAAGCTTGGGAGTTGAAAAGTGCGTCTACGTCTCCTTATGCCCGTGATGATCGCATCGAGAATAGGAGGAACGGCGTTCTTGCCTTACAGCCGAAAATGGAGTTCATGGGCTGAGATGCAGCCAAACGCAATATGCTACGCCGGTGATGAAGGAGTATCCGCAGCTCTTTGCTCTTTCAAGGCACCTCATGCCGCTGGTTTGCCATAACCAGCAATAGGGCGGCACCTGCCAGATCGTGGAAGAGGTCCTAAAAATAGCGCAACATCGTAAGGTATATGTAGTCTGGCCTTGGGTACGAAAAGACTTGCTCCGATCTCTTCGTCAGGGCTGCGTCCGTTACGGCTACCTCTGCCACTTCCACGCAAGCCAAGGGATGACGTCTGGGGAGATGTTGGTCCCCCCTCGGCGGGTCTCGCCGAGGGGTCGTACAACGCAAGAATCAAGGCTGACAAATTGCGCTTCGCCCCGAGTTCCATTGCCAGCCTCTCACCCGATGATTTCTTCGTTTTATACTAGAGGAGAAATGGGATCAGATTTGCGCTCGCTTCTGATGCCGATCTGTTTTTGAGGAGTTCATGGCCGCACTCATTGATGCTATTGATGTCAAACGCAAGACTTTATTTGAGTTTGAAAACACTCCCTTCCACTGTCTGGAAGCAGAAGTGAACACTCCTACCGCTCGCGGTGGTCAGACTCTGGTCCGCCTGAAAATGCGCAATCTCCTGACGAACGCGGTCTTTGAGAAGACATTCAAGGCAAGCGACAAGTTCAAGGAGCCGGACCTACAGTCAGTCTTGGCCTCCTATCTTTATAGCGATGGCGCTGGCTCTCATTTTCTGGACCAAGAAAGCTACGAGACCTTAACCCTTACCGGTGAGATGGTCGGAAATGCCTTGGATTTCCTGGTCGAAGGCGCATTGATTCAGTTGCGCAAGTACAACGGCAATCCAATCGGCCTGCAGCTACCAATATTTGTTGAGCTAGCCGTTGTCTACGCGGAACCCGGAGCCCGGGGCGACTCTTCGAGCGGCAGCGTAACCAAGGCAGTCAGGCTCGAGACGGGCTTGGAGATCCGTGTTCCCCTCTTTATTAAAGAAGGGGAAAGGGTGAAGGTGTCAACGGAGAACCGGGAATTTGTGGGGAGAGCATGATTTGGTCCCTGCCAAGGGGCTCTCCCACAGGCTATCTATAATTCCTCAGATCGATCGGAACTGCGAGGCTGCCAGCGGCATGAAAATATTTCAACTAATATGGGAAATCGGCGTAGTCCCGAGCCCGTCCGGCCTGCTGCAGATGGCGCCGCTCGTGGCCCACAATGATCTCAAGCCCCGTCCCCACCGTGAATCGAATCCCTTTAATAATAGGATTCCAGAAGCGAATCCGATTCACGTCCTTGCGCTGAGCAGCGAGGACCACCTCACGACACGATCGATTGTTGGATAGGAATCGCTCTAGAACGGACAACCCAACACGCGCCGTAGGACGGATCTTGGACGGCGCAGGCGCCCGCTTGGTTTGCGGCGAAGGCTCAATAAAGCTGCGAATAAACCAGCCTCCGAACCATCCGGGAACGATCGTTTCCACTGGGGCATCGGGCTTCTGTTTCAGCGCCGCGGAAATCGCCGGCAAGTAGGCCTCGTTCGTGATGCACAAATGCTCCAGGCATTGCCCCACGCTCCACTTTCCTGGGGCCGGTTGCCAATTCAACTGTTCCTCACTCAGTCCGGCAACCAACTTCTTCGCAGCCTCGTCGCTTGCACTGAGGCTTTCGCACAATTGCTCGTGCCAGACCGGCTGCCTCACACTTTGCGCTATGGTCATGATTCTCTCCAGTCGATCACAGTTCTTCCAGACATTGACATAACGATCTCTACCTCTTAACAGCCGGATAGTATTCCGAAATGGTTCCGCGAAGGAAAGGTCATTGCGAGAAATCATTGAAAGAGATCATTGGGAAGAAATCTTTGGGAAGAGATCATTGAGCTCCGCTGCCCACCAGCGCCCTCAGAGGCATCAAGGGGCCAACGGGAATGTATTCGGCATCCATCAATTGTTCCTTCGCCAGCGGCAGCGTTTCCATGATTGCACGCGCCTCCGACTCGGTCTTCACTTCGACCAGGAAAATGACGCCTTTGCCATCGCCGCGCGAATACCACTCGCGGATCTTCCCGTCCAGGTAGAGCTTCACGGTCGCCCGAATTTCCGCCGGAATGACGGCCATGATTTGTTGCGCTGTTACTCCCTGTTTGGGAGTTTGAAGGACCAGCACTCCTGTGGTTTTCGGTATGGCTACGCTGGGGACGCCTGAGGCGCTCCCGGACTGTGATTGCGCAAAGGGCGCCACCAAGAACATTGCAGCAAGAAACGGGATCATGAATTTCATCGATTAGCCTCTCAATTCAGTCTTAGTTAGGATTCTTCCATTGATTGTTGTGGTCTTTCGATTGACACTGATCTGCATCGTCAGCTTACTCACCATAGAGTACGGTTGTACTCTATCGGTCGCAAAAAAAAATCACCTTCAAGCGAAATTTTTTATAAAAAACTTCCTGGCCTCCGATAGCATCCGCTCACGTCCTTGAGGAGACGCATTCAATCTGGCCGCTGTCAGCACTCCAGCCATACTGGGGAACAACAACTCAAACTTTGCCAGCTTCTCCTCCTTCGTCTCGCCGGGAATGAACGGCAATAGGCGCTCACGATACGCCTCTCGGGAAGCATCGATCCGTTTTCGCACGGACAGCGGCTTTCGCGTGAGCTCCGGCCCAAGGGCAGCAAACACGCAGCCCATTCCTGGAGAGTTCGTGTGGTCCATGCTCAGATATCGCTCGATGATGGCTCGCAGAGCTTGACCTTTGGGCGCCGACTTTGCAGCCTCAAGCATGCCCCTTCCCATCTCTTCAAATGCCCACGATACCGCATGGACGAAAAGATCATCTTTGCTTCCAAAATGCCGGTAAAAGCCCCCTTTGGCCAGGCCAGCCTTCTTCATCACCGTGCCTATGCCACTGCTGTCCCCGCCATGCTCCCGGAACGAGCGCGCAGCCATCGAAAGAATCTTTTCGTGGCTCGCCGCTTTGTGTTCCACCGAGTACCGCATGATTTAAGAGTACGATCGTCCTCTATCTGGTGTCAAGAGAGAAGGCGCGTGCGATAACCGCGTCGAGTTGCGGACCCGAGCGACACCAATCCGCGACGATGACGAATTGAGTCCACCTCATCTCATTCACGACGTTGAAAAGTCAGATGTAAACATACAAATTCTGGAAGGCGGACAATCCACTCCTTGGAGGGCAGTCGTCTCGACCGCGGCGCATATCGGCATATCTATGTCTAGGATGGAAACGGTGATTGGGTAGAATCGGCAAACTCTACGGATCGGTCTTTGAAAGTAGATTATTGCGCTCTCTGCTGAAGCGGATAATGCATTTTAGGAACTACTTTTGGGCAGATGCACGATCCATTGTGCAAATATAATCAAGACAAGTTATCCGGCATTTATGTTTTGGCCACTTGCTCACCGCCATCAAACTATCCTCACTATTCATCAAACTTTCACATTCGATCTCGTGTGCCTTTCCCGCTGGCCAGAGTGTCACCCATCTCCATATAAAACAGCATATCCACGGGCCAGCAGCACTTTGTTTCTATCGGCGCGAGCAAAGTTAAGAATCACAGCGACCTGCTATTTCGCTTGCAATTGTCCCAGCGTTTGATAAAAGAACTGACAAGGGCAACTAAGCCCCTTCCTAAGCAAAATTCCCGTTGAGTTGGGGTGCCAAACGGCTCCGCCGGCGTTCCATTGTCTCATCGCCTAACAGCCTCTGTCGTTTCTTCATGGCAGAAGCTCAATAACTAACCTGCCGTACACGTCAGCTATCTCGATAGTTAAGATCACATCTATTTTTTAACATGTTTTAAACAAACCTATGAAGGAGAACAGATGAAATTGCCTTATTTTTTGCTCGTCCCCATGCTCTGCCTGGCTACGCTCTTGCCGGCTGTGGCACAGAACCAGACGGTTCCGGGCACTGGGAACCAGACCGCCATTGACCTAAGCGGCCGGTCACCCATGGTGCAATCGGCATTTCGGTTTCTGATCGAGCAGGCAAGAAGAATTGACAACTCGGAGCTGCAGGAAGAGACCCTGGATGCCATCAGCAATCCGAACACTTGCGTCCATCACCGTGCTGGTTTGACCGATGCGGACAAAGACCGCCTTGTGCAGAGCTTGATCAGCGCCGGATTGGTTAATCCTGCCGATGGCGCCAGCATTCCTGGCGGACTCAAAGCCGGCATCTTTCCACCGGTGTTGAACGATGGCAGCGCTTGTCCGCACCTGCCGCAGAGGTTCTTTTCCGCTCCTGGCAGCGTAACCGGCGGACATCATTCCTATCCCGGCGGACTACCTATCCACGAATCGAATAACGACGTCGCAGACGTGGATCTGGCCAACGAATACCGCAAAGTGTACGGCCACACATTTGGCGAGTTTGCCACCGTCAGCCCATTTCCCTTCACTGGGTTCCTGAATAGCAATGATTCGGCCATTTTTATTGACGAGGACATCATTCTGGGTGCGCCTCTCTGGCACGATTGGGCAAAATCTATTGTGTTTCAATGGAACAGCGACGGTACGGAATTCATCGAACTGAATTTTGGCGGCGCAGGAGTAAACGACAATAATGGCGCGCCTGGAGATTCACGCACCGGCGGCCATCACATCCTCAGTGTGGCAGAAGCGATGAAGCGCGGCTTCAGCCCAGCATTCGTCATTACCCAGGCTAGCGCCCACTCCGCTCCCACGAGTGGCAACGAGTTTAAGGTGGTGAATTGGCTGCGGGCTGCCGCCATCCTGGCGCAAATCGATCCTGTACAAAAGGGCTTTCTCACCATGGATGCCCAAGGCAATTTCCGGCTGCCAGCGCTGCGCAAGTTGGGCAGCATCGACCTGATCAACGCGACGCCTTCGCAGACGAACCTACTCGCCGAATATACGCTCCATAATCTCTCTGACGCGGACTTTACCTACTCCGGACCGGCAGTCGCGACCGACCAAATCATCTTGCAAAAACTGGCGCCGGAATTTGGATTCAATCCGGCGGACACGGCAAACTACAACAATCACTTCCGCAATCCGGTGCTAAGTTTCACGACTGCGGAAAGGCTGCTGATCATCTACAGCGAACAGGGCCTGGATGGGGTGAGAAGGCAGTTGCAGGAATTGCGAGAGCACCACGTAATTTAGGGAACGATATCAAACCGACAACCGCTAACTCGAGAGCTTGGCGGGGGACGGACGGTCACCAAATCATGGAGAGGGAGCGCACCCACTTGGCGCTCCTCTCCCTGAAAGCTTTTCAAACCGGTGCTCTCACCGCCCTTTTCGAGTCCTTGAGCCGGACTCCATCCCCCCACCTCCCGCAGCTTTGACGGCATCTGCTACAGGTGCAGCCGATTTGACCAATGATCTATTGATTCATTGATCCATTCATCCGTCGATCCGTGATCCGCTGATCCATGCATCGCCAAGATCATCATCGAGCAGGCCTTGCTTCGGTATTCCCTCCCCAGACTGCGTTTTAGACGCTTACGCGATATGGATGTCGAGGTGATCGGGGGCAAACAGTTGTCTTTCGCGGAACTTCAGCCGCCTGTACCCTTTCACGCCCTCAGAGCGTTTGACGTTATTGAGCAACTTGCGAGCACACAGTTGCACCAAAGAAGTAGATTCCGTGGGGGGTCATAAATCGCGGGGCAGAACCGCACGATGATCGATCAATCCACCACTACAACAAAGCCGACGGGCGATCAACCGGCTCCCCATCCTCGCTCGCCCGGCAGGCGGGGGCATCGCGTCTGGATTTGGATCGTTGTCCTGCTGATTTTCGGACTCGTATTCTGGTGGGTAACTCGCCGCAGCGATACGGGTACCGGCACCGCGGACATACGCCGCTCGGGCGGAGGCGGCCCCGTCACAGCGACCGTCGCCACAGTCACCAATGGCGATCTAGGTGTCTATCTCTCGGCCATCGGCACGGTCACTCCCGTATACACCGATTCCATCGTGAGCCAGGTCACGGGCCAAGTGGTAGCCGTCCACTATCGAGAAGGCCAACTCATACACAAGGGCGATCCCCTGCTCGACATTTATGCCCGTCCGTTTGAGGCGAGCCTGCAGCAGGCCGAGGGCACCCTGGAGCGCGACACCCACGTGCTCGAGCAGGCGAAAATGGACTTAGCCCGCTACCAGGCGGCTTGGGCAAGGAACGCCATTGCCAAACAGCAATTGGACGATCAGGAGAAACTGGTACTTCAGGAGCAAGGAACCGTTAAGACCGATCAGGGTGCGGTCGACTTCGACCGCGTGCAACTTGAGTTCTGCCACATTACCGCGCCCATCACCGGCCGCATCGGCCTGCGCCTGGTCGACCCGGGAAACGTTGTCACCGCATCCGGCGGCACCGCCTTAGCCGTTATTACCCAGCTACAGCCGATCACCGTGGTGTTCACCATCTCCGAAGACAATCTGCAGCAAGTGCTCAGCCAATTGCACACAAAACGGTGGCTGGAGGTTGAGGCGCAGGATCGCGCACAACTGAAGCTGCTTGCCAAAGGCAAACTACTGACTACCGATAACCTCATCGATACGACCACGGGAACCATTAAACTGCGCGCCGTTTTTGAAAATAAGAACAATGCGCTGTTCCCCAATCAGTTCGTCAACACACGCCTGCTCGTAAACACGCTTCACAACGTAAACATGGTGGATTCCACCGCAATTCAGCACAACGGGGCGCAGGCGTATGTCTGGGTGGTGCAAAACGGAGTTGCGCAGATGCGCAAGATCAACACCGGCGTGACCGACAACAACCTTACGCAGGTCGAAGAATTGAACCCCGGTGAGGTGGTCGCGGACAGCAGTTTCGAAAAACTACAAAACGGCGCCAAGGTAAATATCGTGCAGCAGACGCCGGGCGAACGCTCGCCAGCCGACTCCCCGCAAAAGTCTCCAAAGGAGAAGACGTCCCATTGAGCCCCTCTCGGCCATTTATTCTTCGCCCCGTGGCAACTTCGTTGCTAATGGCGGCTATTCTTCTGGCCGGAGTCGTCGCCTACTTCCAACTGCCGGTCTCGGCCCTGCCGCAGGTTGACTACCCTACCATCCAGGTGCTGACCTTCTATCCTGGCGCAAGTCCCGATGTGGTCGCCACAACGGTAACGGCGCCCCTGGAGCGCCAGTTCGGCCAACTCCAGGGCTTGAGTCAGATGACCTCGACCAGTTCCGGCGGGGTCTCGGTGATCGTGCTTCAATTCGTCCTTACTCTGGCTCTCGATGTCGCGGAGCAGGAAGTGCAGTCGGCAATCAACGCTGCTCAAAGCTTCCTGCCTTCGAACCTACCAACTCCGCCGATCTACAGCAAAACCAATCCCGCCGATGCGCCGGTGCTGACCTTAGCAATCACTTCGAAAGCCATGCCACTCTCGCGCGTCGAAGACCTCGTCGATACCCGGTTGGCCCCCAAGATTTCGCAACTCAGCGGAGTCGGCCTGGTTACGATCAGCGGCGGCCAGAAGCCCGCCGTGCGGATCCAAGCGAACCCCGTGGCGCTTTCCGCTTATGGCATCGACCTTGAGGCCTTGCGCAGCGCGCTTGTTCAAACCAGCGTGAATGCGGCAAAAGGCAATTTCGATGGACCCCGCCAGGACTATCAGATCAATGCCAACGATCAGCTTGTTACCAGCGGAGACTATAGAGACGTTGTTGTCGCTTACCGCAACGGCGCGCCGGTATTTTTGAGCGATGTTGCCCAAGTTACCGATGGCGTCGAAAACGCCAACCAGTCCGCCTGGATGAACCAGACTCCAGCCGTGATCCTGAATATCCAGCGCCAGCCGGGTGCGAATACGATCACTGTCGTCAAGAGCATTCAGAAACTGCTACCGCAGCTTGAAGCAAACCTTCCCGCTGGCATCGAAGTCATCAAACTTACGGACCTCACCACCAGCATCCAGGCCTCGGTGGACGACGTTGAATTTGAATTGATGCTGACCATCGGCCTGGTGGTTCTCGTCATCTTTGTGTTTCTGCGCAGCCTGAAGGCCACCGTCATCCCGAGCGTCGCGGTACCGCTCTCCCTTGTCGGCACATTCGCCGTGATGTACGCGCTTGGTTACAGCCTCGACAATCTTTCCTTGATGGCGCTCACCATCTCCACTGGCTTCGTGGTGGACGATGCCATCGTGATGATCGAAAATATCTCACGCTTCCTCGAAGAAGGGGATTCGCCGATGGAAGCCGCGCTCAAAGGCGCGGAGCAAATCGGCTTCACCATTTTGTCTTTGACCGTCTCCCTGATTGCGGTGCTCATCCCGCTTCTCTTCATGGGCGACGTTGTCGGCCGGCTCTTCCGCGAATTTGCCGTAACCCTGGCCGTGACCATCGTGGTCTCCGCAGTCGTCTCGTTGACCCTGACTCCGATGATGTCGGCACGCATCTTACGGCACACGCCCGAAGCGGAACAAGGACGGTTCTACCACTGGTCCGAAAAAGTCTTCGACCGGATGATCGCCTTTTATGGACGCACCCTCAAAGTTGTGCTGCGCTACCAGACCGTTACCCTGCTCGTCGCCTTAGCCACTTTGGTGCTGACGGTCATGCTCTACATCGTGATCCCGAAAGGATTCTTCCCGGTGCAAGACACCGGCGTGATTCAGGGCATCTCGCAGGCTCCGGCTCCAAGTTCCTTCGCAGCGATGAGCCAAAAACAGCAAGAGCTGGCGAAAATCATCCTGGAAGATCCAGCGGTTGAGAGCTTGTCGTCATTTATAGGCGCCGACGGCTCCAACACGACGCTGAACACCGGCCGCTTCGCCATCAACTTAAAGCCCCTGAGCGATCGCCATATCAGCGCCTCCGATGTGATCCGGCGGCTGCAGCCCAAGGTTCACGACCGGGTCCAGGGCATCGATCTCTACATGCAGCCGGTGCAGAACATCTCTGTGGACGATCGTGTCAGCCGCACCCAATACCAGTACAGTCTTGAAGATCCCGATGTAGACGAGCTGCACTATTGGACCGATCAATTTGTCGCAAGCATGAAGAAGATGCCGGAACTAGAAGACCTGGCGACCGACCAGCAGACCGGCGGACTTGCAGTCGACCTCACTATCGATCGTGTCAGCGCTTCGCGCCTCGGCATTGCCACCTCGACCATCGATAACGCCTTGTATGACGCATTTGGCCAGCGCCAGATCAGCACCATGTACACGCAGCTCAACCAGTACCACGTGATTCTCGAGGCCCTGCCCCATTTCCAGACCACGCCCGACAAGTTGCAATCGATCTTTTTGCAGTCGAACGCCTCGGCCAACGCGACCGGCAATGCCGCCGCCAACTCGTTTTCCGCTTCCACCTCGGCCTCCGCAGGCTCGAACGCCACGACCCAATCCGTTCAGTACACGCCAACTCCAAGCAACGTAATCCTCGCGCCACTGCAAACCGCGCTCGCCAAAACAACCACACCCTCCAACTTAACCAATAGCTCCGCCCCGGCGAATGCAGTCCCACTCGACACCTTCACGCACTTGGATTTGACAACCAAACCACTGACCATTACGCACCAGGGACAGTTTCCGGCGGTCACTATTTCCTTCAATCTTGCCCCCAACGCATCCTTGGGCGACGCAATCAGCAAGATCGATCGATTGGCTGAAGACCTGAAGCCTCCCGCGAGCCTGCAAGCCGATTTTCAAGGAACGGCAGCATCCTTCCGCAATTCACTCTCCAATGAGTCGCTGCTCATTCTGGCTGCATTGGTCACCGTCTACATCGTCTTGGGCGTTCTGTACGAGAGCTTTATCCATCCCGTCACCATTCTTTCCACGCTGCCTTCGGCCGGAGTGGGAGCTTTGCTGGCGCTCATCCTTTTCCGACAAGACCTCAGCGTGGTCGCCATTATCGGGATCATCCTGCTCATCGGCATTGTAAAAAAGAACGGCATCATGATCGTGGACTTTGCGCTCGAAGCCGAACGACAGCGCGGCAAGAACTCCACCGATGCTATCTACGAAGCCAGTCTCCTACGCTTCCGGCCAATCATGATGACCACCATGGCCGCTTTGCTTGGAGGCCTTCCTCTCGCACTCGGAACGGGCCTGGGATCGGAGCTGCGCCGTCCACTCGGCATCGCGATGGTGGGCGGCTTACTCCTCAGCCAGATCCTTACGCTCTATACGACGCCCGTCATTTACATCTTCTTTGACCGACTCGCAAATCGCTTCTCCAAGAACAAAGGAAGAACCAACAACGGCGATACCAATCCGTCTCCCGAGCCAGCATGAGCGTCTCTACCCCATTTATTCGCCGGCCAGTGGCGACCACGCTCTTAACGGTAGCCATCGCGATTACGGGCGCGATTGCGTTTACGGTATTGCCGGCTTCCCCACTCCCACAGGTGGACTTTCCGACCATCAACATCAACGCCGGCTTGCCAGGGGCTAGCGCCGAAATCATGGCTTCCTCCGTCGCCACGCCGCTGGAGAGACAACTGGGGCGCGTTGCCGGCATTACCGAGATGACTTCGTCCAGTTCGCTGGGCAGCACCAACATCACCATTCAATTCGATTTGAGCCGCAATATCGATGGCGCAGCGCGCGATGTCCAGGCGGCCATTAACGCGGCGCGCACCTATCTGCCACAAAACCTGCCATCGAATCCGACCTACCGCAAGGTAAATCCGGCCGACTCCCCCATCATGATTCTGGCGCTTACCTCCAGCATCTACAGCAAAGGAACGATGTATGACGCTGCGTCTACCGTTCTTGCCCAGCGGGTGTCGCAAATTCCCGGAGTCGGCCAAGTCAGCGTTGGCGGCGCGTCTTCACCGGCCGTTCGTGTGGAGCTGAATCCCACGCAGATGAATTCGTACGGTATCTCCTATTCGGAAGTGGCCAACATTCTCCGGCTCGCCAATGCTCATCTCGCCTTGGGACAGATCGCCGACGGCAACATCACCGCCGATCTCGTGACCAACGATCAGATGACGCATGCGGCTGAGTACAAGCCACTCATTGTCGGCACTCATAGCGGTACTGCCGTTCGCCTCTCCGACATCGCCGATGTAATCGACTCGGTGCAAAACATCCGGAACACAGGCTACATGGATGGCAAGCCTTCGGTCACCATCATCATCTTCCGGCAGCCCGGGGCCAACATCATCGAGACGGTCGACCTCATCAAGAAAGCGATCCCGTCCCTCAAGGCTTCTATTGCATCCGGGATCGAGATCACCAACGTATTCGACCGGACCACCACCATACGAGCCAGCCTGAACGACGTTGAGCGCTCCTTGATCATCTCCGTGATTCTTGTCGTCCTGGTTGTCTTCATCTTTCTGCGCAACGTGCGCGCTACCGTCATTCCGAGCGTCGCTGTTCCCGTATCGCTGGTTGGCACTTTCGCCGTTATGTATTTGTGCGGATACAGCCTCGACAACCTCTCCCTCATGGCGCTCACCATCTCCACAGGCTTTGTGGTGGACGACGCCATTGTGGTAATGGAGAACATTTCGCGCCACCTTGAAGCGGGGATGCCGCCGCTTGACGCGGCGCTTCAAGGCGCACGTGAAATTGGATTTACCGTTTTCTCGATCAGCATATCTCTGATCGCCGTGTTCATCCCAATTCTGATGATGGGCGGCATTGTCGGACGGCTCTTCCGCGAATTTGCCGTCACGCTCTCCACCGCCATCCTAGTTTCCATGGTCATTTCACTGACCACAACGCCGATGATGTGCGGACATTTGTTGAAAGCCCACGAGAACGGCAAACATGGCTACTTGTACCGGGTGAGCGACCGATTCTTTGAATGGATGCTTCGAACGTACCGGAACACCCTTCATTGGGTGCTCGATAATCCAGGACTGGTTCTCACCGTCCTGCTGATGGTGATTGCCCTGAATTTTGTCCTGATCCTTAAGGTCCCTAAGGGCTTTTTCCCTCAGCAAGACACAGGCGCCATTGTGGGCGGCGTGCAAGGACCGCAAGACGCTTCCTTCCCACTGATGGACAATTCGATTCTGCAACTCGTCGACGTCATCAAAGCCGATCCCGCGGTGGACCACGTGAATGCTTACACTGGAGGTGGAAACAACGGCTTTATCTACTGCGCCCTCAAGCCGCTCGATGAACGCAAAATCGATGCGGCGCAGATCATCAACCGCCTTCGTCCCAAGCTGAACCGTCTACCTGTGGCCCAGGCGTTTCTTCAGGCCGCCCAGGACATTCGCATTGGCGGCCGCGCCAGCGCCGCCCTTTACCAGTACACCATCCAGGCCGACAACGTGGAAGACCTCAATACCTGGGGACCAATCCTGCTAGCGAACATGAAGAAAATCCCCGGCTTTCAGGACGTAAACAGCGATCAGCAAAACGGCGGACTCCAGACCTACCTTACTTACGACCGGACGGCGGCCGCCCGTCTCGCGATTACTCCGCAGAGCCTCAACTCCACACTCTACGGAGCGTTTGGCCAGCAACAGACGTCGACTATCTACGAGCCGCTCAACCAGTATTACGTTGTCATGGAAGTCGCGCCGCCCTACTGGCAATCGCCAGATGGGCTGAAGAACATCTATCTCCCGAATGCAAATGGCAACGTCCCGATTGCTACGGTTTCCGAGGTCAAGACCAACACCGCCCCTTTGACTGTGGCCCACTCAGGACTTTTCCCATCGGTTACCGTTTCGTTCAATCTTGCACCGGGGTTGGCCTTGAGCGATGCCACCCACATGATTACGCAGATGCAAGACAAGCTGGGCACGCCTTCCAGCATTCATGGTTATTTCGCCGGAACTTTACAGGCATACCAAGGATCGTTAAGCAGCGAACCGGCATTGATCGCAACCGCTCTGCTCGCGGTCTACATTGTTCTGGGCATTTTGTACGAGAGTCTGGTTCATCCTCTAACGATCATCTCGACCCTGCCTTCCGCCGGGGTCGGCGCCATGCTAGCGCTTTTGATTTTCAAGAACGATCTCAATGTGATTTCCATCATTGGAATCGTCTTGCTCATCGGTATCGTTAAGAAAAACGCCATCATGATGATCGACTTTGCCTTGATCGCCGAGCGTGAACAAGGAATGACTACCTATGACGCAATCTTTGAGGCGTGCATTTTGCGTTTTCGACCGATCCTGATGACCACCATGGCCGCTCTCTTTGGCGCACTGCCGCTCGCGTTTGGCACGGGCACTGGCTCAGAATTGCGGCGGCCGCTCGGTCTCTCCATTGCGGGCGGACTCATCGTAAGCCAATTGCTCACGCTCTATACGACTCCGGTCGTCTATCTGTTCATGGACCGCTTGCGGCTACGCTTTCTGGGAAAGGGACATGACACGTTGAAACCAATCAGCGGAGAGAACACCATATGAAGCCGCCGATGCCATTCGTACATATCAAGCTCGCTCTCCTGCTGACTATGGGACTCTGCGGCTGCACCGTCGGCCCGAAATATCACCCGCCAACTGCCCCGGTTCCCGCCGCTCCCAACTACAAAGGCGTAACCGCCAACTTTAAAGACACCCAGGGATGGAAGGTCGCCTCTCCCCAAGATGAAATGCTGCACGGCAAGTGGTGGGAAATCTTCCATGAGCCCGAACTCAACGCCCTTGAAGAACAGCTCAACATCGACAATCAGAACATCAAGTTTTTCTTTGAAAACTATCTCGCGGCCCGCGCCATCATCCGCGAAACGCGCGCGCAGTATTACCCAACGGTAACGGTCGGCGCAGGTTGGACTCGGTCTCGTTCCTCCGCAAATGCCACCCCAAGCAATAGCACCTCGGGAGCCTCGAATGGAGGAAGCCGCGGCACGCAGATCTCAGAGTTCACAACGCCGCTCGACATCTCCTGGGCTCCGGATCTGTTTGGCCGCATTCGCAACACCGTTCGCAGCAATCAGACCGCCGCCCAGGTGAGCGCTGCCGATTTGGAGAATGAGCGTTTGCTGGAACAGGCCACCCTGGCGGAAACCTACTTTCAGATTCGCGGTCAGGACCTGCTGCAACAGATTTTGAACGACACGGTCAAGGCCGACCAAGGAATTCTGGAACTCGCTCAGGCACGTTACGATACTGGAACCGACAGTCAGGTTCCAGTGGAGGAGGCGCAACAGGCATTGGAGGCCGCGCAAGCGGCCGCAATCGGCGTCACGCTCGCCCGCGAACAGTTCGAGCACGCGATCGGCACTCTACTAGGCAAGAGCGCAACCGAGTTCAGCCTGCCGGTGCGGGCTTTTACATCAAAAGCCCCTCCAATACCAACCGGAACACCTTCGCAACTCCTGGAACGACGGCCGGACATCTCCGCGGCAGAGCGCCTGATGGCGGAGGCGAATGCGACCATTGGAATCGGCTACGCGGCCTATTACCCAACCGTGACTTTAAGCGCCGGCGGCGGCTTCACATCCTCAACCTTCAGCAAATTATTCAGCGCCCCCAGCCGCTTTTGGTCCATTGGGCCTTCGATTTCCGAAACGGTGTTCGATGGGGGCTTACGGCGCGCCACCATCGACCAATTTGTCGCAACCTACAACGCCGACGTCGCCAACTATCGGCAGATCGTACTGACTGCGTTTCAGCAAGTCGAGGACGCCCTATCGCAGACACGGCTCCTTTCCCAGCAGATCGAACGGCAGCAAGCCTCGACTGAATCCGCCACACGAGCCTACGAACTGGAAAAGGCCAGATATGAGACCGGCCTCGATCCCTATCTCAACTTACTGACCACACAAACCACTTTGCTGCAGTCTCAGGAAAGCCTGCTCGGATTGCGAGTCCAGGAGATGACCAGCGCGGTCTCGCTGGTGGAGGCCTTAGGTGGCGCCTGGGATGCATCCCAACTGCCAACAGCCCATCAGGTTACGGAAAAAGCACCTAGAGATCAGCGTATGATCCAGCAGTAACATCTCTCTCGAAGAGCTACGTGGGTAGGAAATCAGCAGCGCCCGCCTTCGTTTCGAAGGTCAATCGATAGCCCCGGCCGCAATTGAGACTGTCGTTCTAGCGTGGGACGACCGGGATCCATCACCCACGCTTAATGATAAAAGCGGTCTTGTCATCGATACGATCCGCCTGTCTGGTCTGCACCAGGCGTTCATCCTGCTTGACGGCATGTTGCAGGATCGCATTACAAATTTCTCGGGCAGTCTTGTCTTGATGTTTACGGATAACCCCTTCGATCTCCAGCCGGTCCTCCTCATCGCTGCCATCGTAAACTCCGTCTGTATAAAGAAAAAGGATGTCTCCCGAACTCATGAGTGTGATTTCTGCCACGTCGGGCAAGTCCATCTGGTGCGTCCGTGGGGTTATAGAAAAATATCGATTACGGTCTGGGTTATTCTCCGGAATCGCGACCCCAAGTGGGAGGAACTGTGCCATGCTTGCCTTGCCGATCTCCACGAACCCTTCATATTCCGCCGAAAATACTAACGGGGGTGGGTGGCCGAAATTGATGAAGCGGAAATGCCCACTGGGGCGTATCTCACCATAGAGCATCGTTGCAATCTCACGTGAATTATCATCCCCATTCAAACCCAAAGCGTTTCGCGCGGTAACCGACTGGCCAAGCCTCAGATTAATCTTTTCGAACATATCCGGTGTCGTTCTTCCGTTCCCGTCCAATTCCGCTAGCATGAAAGCATGGAAGGTGTCATGGACAGTTGACGCAATCTTCGCCGAGATAACTCCATGCCCCTGAGCGTCCACTAAGAGCACTCCCGCGGTCGTGTGGAGTTCCTGGAGATATTCGGCAATTCGGACTTGCTCAGAGCCTTTCGCCCTCCGGTACTCTGCTGCGGTGGAATCGGTGTAGCCGGGCTTCGAACGCAACCACTCTACATGCGCGTCCACCGAATTACGCGGGTTCCGGCCCGCGAGGAGAGGCTCCAAATACTCTTGGGACAGCGTGAGAGAGCGCGCGATGCGCGCGTCGATGTTGTAACGCTGCTGAAAGTTAATGTACTCAAAAAGATCGCCGCCCACTGGCCCGGCGGGAATGGAATTACCATACATATCAATACCGACGAGTTGGGGAATGGCGCCCTCAACCGGCATCAGTCTCTTGCGGAGATACTCGTCAATGCTGGGTTCGACTTGGTGTCCTGCCATAAGATGGGTTCGGCGCCGCGTTCTGTGCACAACGAACGGCGATGAGCAACAAAGGATTATACGGAAGCCTGGGAACCGTTTGCGAGTGTTATGCAAATGAGTAGGACATTTCCGATGCGGATACCCGTCGATCCTCTTATTACTAGGCGTCCAGATGAATAGAATGTCTCTGTAGTCTAGCGGGAGATGAGAATTCTGTAACGAACAACCCATTGCACACATATATAGGAAGCATGCGCGCCGGTTCACCAAGGTATTCGGGCCAACGTTGACCCGCCGTTGCGCACATATTGATTCGACTGGGCCGCTTTTCTCTCGTAAAGGGAACCGGGGCGAAGAAGTCGGCGAGGCGATCCGAATTCCTGGGCATCCACATCGGAAACGATCAGCATTACGGCATCCTGTTTGCATGGATCTCGTGTGGCTTTTCTTCGGAGGAAGCCGCACGGTGGCCTTGACTCCCGCTTACAGTTAGGGGACAACGCTTTAGGCCACTGAACCGCCAGGTGCCTCGATCCGTGTGGAGCCTCTCTGAGCACTGTTGAGGGAGGAGCAAGCAAACCTTGATTGCGCGACAGCCATGAGAAGGAGAACTCTATGGGAGTCATTCCGCTTGACCAGGCCTTACCAAAAATATTTCTTCGCCCCGACGACTCAGAGGAAATCGGAGCTGTGCCCTTGGAACATCAATCCACGGTCATGCGAGTGGGATTCGACCGGAAACCCAACGATCCAATCGTCTTCGAGGGCGAAACCCCGGCAGTGGTCCGGTTCTCCGAACGCACATGGGTTTACCGGTATTCACCCGCCAACTCTGAAATACGGAGGTCCAGGCGCTGGCGGCTCGAAATTGTCGTCACGGCCGATGTTAAAGATAAAAAAGAAGATGAAAAGGATGACGATAAAAAAGACGTTAAGAAGCCCCGCCAACCGCATATCCGCGAGCGGCATCTCGCCGTTACCACACGCGAGCCTTATGGAAGCAAGTGGGTGGAGCACGCAATATTCAGAAGGTTCTTCAAGAAACCGGACTCAGAGCGCAACGAACCGGTGGTTCCCGAATTGAAAGATAATGAACATCCAGTGGACTGGCTGGAAAGGCGCAAAGAACAAAACGAAAAAGACAAAATATACGACCCATGGGAGAAGGGCTCGCGGTATGTCGCAGGCATTTCCGTCCCTAACGGCCACTATGAGGACCCCAGAAACAGCAGTGGGAGCCTAGTTCTCGGCGCATGCCCCGACTTTGACAGCCTGGTTACCGAACTGATGAGATCGGATGACATACGACGTATGCTGCGGCATACAGAAATGGGCACCTTCGTTTTCTGGCATCGCGATGTAGAGGAACGCCCAACTCTACACCCTCGTGTCATTGAAGACAGCGAGTACCTTATGGGGCTTGCCGTTCAGCAAGCATTGGCCGGGCCATCTCAAGACACCCAAAAATGGGAGAATGAGCGGGTCTCAAAGCTCGTGGAATTCATTTATGCCGCTCACCTGAACAACAGCAATCGTATGGCCGTCCGCGAACAAAAACACGTAACCGCGAGCAGCGACGAAACGGAGAAATAGAATGCCGCCAGATTGCGCCTTTATGGCGCAAATCATGATGAAGTACGAGGGGGTGCCACTCCTCAAAGGGAGTGGAATGCTCGTCACTCCCGATCATGTTCTGACTTGCGCGCACGTGGTTTTGGACATAACCGCGGAAACATGGGACCCGGGGAGAGACAACCTGCGCATTTTCGACGTGATGGTCAACCTGGAAACGGACTCGCAAACTCCAGTCCATCGGCGCGCGAACATTGTGGCCTACGATCGTCCCGATATTGCCCTGCTTCGCCTGGACCGGCCCGTCGATGCCAGACCCCTATCCTTCGTTTCCGGACTACGAGTGAGCCACATTGCAGAATTTGCGCGAGCAAAGGCTTCTGTCATTGGGTTCTCGAAAATCGAGTCGGGGCAGTTGGTTCAGTGTCCGGTTGAAGGATCGATCCTGCCTGTGTCTAGCCTTACAACCGGGCAGCCCCTCAATATTCAGATGGGCCAGGGGCTCTCCTCCGGCATGAGCGGAGGCCCACTGCTCTTGAAGGTCAAAGATCAATGGTTCTGTGCAGGTATGGCGTACCTGGGAGGAAACACCAGCGCGGTCTCGCGCCTGATTTTGTCCGATGTTCTTCTTGAATTTCTTGGACGGCACAACCTGGATTGCTTCGCCATTCCCGCAAGCGACTGTTTTCCCGAGACCCTCGGGAAGTTCATTGAGCGACGGCGCCTTCTCCAAAGGTCAAGCTACCCGCAATTGGCTAAGAAGCTTGGGATCGCCGAAAGCACAGTCAGAAACTGGGAGCTGGACCTTAATGTTCCGGCCTGCGAGTATGCAGAACGACTTTACGATCTCCTGATTCATGGAGACCCCCAGGCCACGGAGGAATGGCGGCGACTGAATGATAGACATGGCTTGCCATCGCCACCGGATATTCTTGCCGAACTTAGACCCATTGCGACGCCGGGAGCCCTCTCTGCCGAGATCGTCAATGGACGCCGAACCTTCGGATTAAAGCCACGTCCAAAGTATCCACGATTCAGAATCCACTCAGAGGTGAAGATTACGGCCGACCTGCCTTGGTCCGCACATGCCACGTTCCTTCTTATTCAGGGAACCGAATCCACCCTGTACTCGTGTTATTGTCTCGACCCTCTACTCGGCATGGCCGACCGCATGCCCGCAGGCCCGACGACCCTTCCCCCCGGAGACGGATCGCTACCGGTAGGCGAGCCGCCTAGCCGCAACTGTCTTGTGGTGCTCGCTCAAAGGACAGCGGCGCTTCATTGGAGCCAACAAGAGCCCGAAGATCTTCAAACGCCATTCCTCGTTCCAGCGACGGAAATTGCAATGAAAATCCGCGAGTTCGCCAGCCTTGGAGCAGACGAGGTATTCGCTTCGTTCTACGAATTTGAGGTGCACGACGGGATGCAAAGCTGAAGACGTTCTTTTCTTGGCCGTCGTAACGCACGATTCCTCACTGTTCTCCCATTTGGGCTTCATGCCATCAGTTTCCGCGAATACAGTTTCATGCCCTCGATCCCGCAGTCTGCTCGATACACGAGTTAATCATTACGGTGTCTTTAATGAGGTTGGCATCGTTGATATTTACCACCTGCTGAAATGCAGCATCCGCTTCCATCGCCACGACCATCCCGCGATCCGGGCATTGTCGATGGAGCGTTCGTCGAAGCCGGCAAGCAGAATGGAGGAACCTGAAGCACCTTAGAGTTGCAGAACCCCCTACAATCGAAAGACCGTGAAGGGCATGTTGTAGTCGGTGGCACCCCGATTCGTAACCAATTGAGGCGTATTGCACCAACAAATCCCAGAACCACAGCCGGGAGGGTAGCATCATGACTATCGATCAAAAAATTTCATTGTGGCAGTGGTCAGGTGGACAAATAAGAGGTCAATCCCTTTTGCACGGGGCTGAAAGGCTCCTGAAGCACGATGTTGTGTCGGAAAAGACCCAGGCCGCCATCGACATGGCATTTCGGGCGGAACAGGAGTTTGCAAGAATCCGTGACTACGAAGAACAGATCAAAGCAATTGTGGTTGCAACGCGGGGCTTGGAAAACCTGGGGCGCTGGCTTGAGACCATCGAGCCATGGGAGCGCGGCGTGGAAGCAGCGCGCAGGCTAGGGAACCCATTCAAGGAAATCTCGACTCTGGGGTTTTTGTCGACTGCGTATCGCGTGACTGGAGATTTCGGCCGGGCCGTCCAATGCGCCGAATGCGCCTGGGAACTGGCAGAGGGAGACGGCCGGTACGTGATGATGACTACTATGGCATTGGCGCCTCTCTACCTGGCCGTGGGTCTTTGGGATAGAGCGATCCAGGTGCTGGATGCATCTGCAGACGAGATGCCGGTCGTCGATCCAAGAGCCGCGGCGCCGATGGCCTATCTTCGGGCTTGCGCTCTCGGCGGTTTGGGAAAGACGGAAGCTGCGCTGAAATGTTTTCACCATGCCGAAGAGCTTGCCCGGCAGGCGGGCGCGAAGGGGCTTGAGGCAGAGATATTGGGCGCCGAAGGCGTAACCCTTTTCGTGCATCTTTTTGCTCTCGACGCGGCAGCCAAAGCGCTCAATAGTTCTCTTTCCATTCAGCGCGCCCTTCCGGAACGGGTAACCGACATCGAGTTTGCCCTGATCACACTGGGGACCATTGAATGGTTCCGAGGAAATTTAGAAGATGCCTTAGATTTGACGGAACAGGGCACCCAACTGGCGGAGAAAGTAGGGAATGTGCGCGTGTATGAGTTGGGCCTTGTCCGTCTCGGCACAATTTGCCATTCCATCGGCGAATATGAGCAGTCTAGACGCCTTCTGGAAGAAGCAACCAGACGCCTGGAGGCTACCCGCCTCAAGATCGGCAATCGCGATAACGAAAAGGTTGGCTTCGCAGATCTGAATCTCCTTGCGTTCGAACAATTGCAATCGGTTTTGATGACCATGGGCAGACGGGAACAGTCCGTGGAAGTCGGCGAACGTTTTCGCGCCAGGCAGCTTGCCGACCTGATCGATGGCGCACACGATGGGAACTACGAGCCAATCACTTGCGAAAAAATGGCCGCGTTTGCAGAGGAGATAGGTTCAACAGTCGTTGAGTATTCACACCTATGGAGACCAGTACTTGCTGACCATGAAGTAAAGATCGAACAACACCTCTCCATTGCTGTGTTCCGATCCAATGGGGCACGCTTCTTTCGTCACGTTCCCATTGAAACGTTCACCCACCGGATCGCCGTACTCAATGGAGACATCCAGGCCAAGCAAGTCATGGCCGATATCCTTGTGACTCCGTATCTGAACCTCCATCCCAAGGATCCAGAGGACCGAGGGGTTTGGCCCGAAGAATGGCTACGGCTGCTGCACGAGATGCTTATCAATCCAATCGAAGACCTTCTACCCTCTGACTGCAACGAGACCGTGGTGTTCATACCGCATCTGGATCTGTATACGGTGCCGTTCGCAGCATTGATGCGATCGGATGGATCCTATCTGATTGACAGGCACACGATCATGACCGCTCCCTCGATCAACATTCTGCTGAAGCTACGCTCCCGTGAAGCAACTATGGCAAGTAAGCGGGGTGCGGGTGTTTTGGTGGCTGGAAACCCGAAGTTCGATCCCAGCCTTGATCTCCCGAATTTGGAAGGCTCGAAGCGCGAGGCGCAAGAGATCGCAGAGATGTACCATGTCGAAGCGCTGGTCGGAGCAGCGGCGACGAAGAAACAAATACTCAGGAATGCTCCTGAATGCGAGATCATCCACCTGGCTACCCACGGCAGCCTTTGCCAACCGATGTCCGGAGGGATGCCTGGGGCAATTGCGCTCGCGCCGGAGGATGGTGACGACGGCCTGCTGTGGTCCGACGAACTCATTGTGCAACGCTGGAACGCCGATTTAGTAGTATTGAGCGCCTGCAACACGGGACTAGGCCGGCTCAGCGCTGACGGCATTCTAGGACTATCCCGCAGCCTGCTTGCGGCCGGTGCTTCCACTATTGTTGTGGCCCTTGCTCCGATCAATGATCGCGCCACCTACGAACTCATGCGCGCTTTTCATGAAGCATACCAGCGCACTAGCGACAAGGCAGGCGCTTTGCGCGATGCAATGCTGACAGTCCGCAAAAAATTCAAAGAAAAGGAAAACTGGGCTATGGTCACCATCATGGGCCAACGATGGAGCGGAACCGGGCGAAGCGGGTGTGATTTGTAAGTTGCTTGCGAGGCGACTGAGCCGGTAGCAAATCAAGAGTATTGACCGGTAAGCTCTGCCAGACCCGTTCCGCACGGGATGCACGCTCTGCTTCGAGAAGCTTTCGGCCTTGTGTCCTCGGACTTTGTTATCATCGCCGTTCGGCCAGCGGTCGATGCTGTTTCGATTCCATCCGATCCGAGAAGGAGAAAGAATGCAATATCGCAAGCTAGGAACAAGCAATCTTGAGGTTTCCGCCATCGGTCTTGGATGCATGGAACTCACGAGAGGCTATGGACCCGGAATCGATCGACAGTCGGGAATCGCGCTGATTCGGAAAGCCGTCGACTTGGGCGTGACATTTTTCGATACAGCGGAATCCTACGGCCCCTTCGCCAACGAAGATCTGGTGGGTGAAGCTCTCTCTCCAGCGCGTGCCGGAGTTGTGATCGCAACCAAGTTCGGCTTCAAATTGGATACCAACGGAAAACCAGTGGGCCAAGATAGCCGCCCGCAGCATATCCGGGAGGTGGCTGAGGCGTCTCTGCGTCGGCTCAGGACCGACGTTATCGATCTCTTTTATCAGCATCGCGTCGATCCGAACATTCCGATCGAAGACGTTGCCGGTACGGTAAGAGAGTTGATCCACGAAGGCAAGGTGAAGCATTTTGGGCTCTCGGAAGCGTCCATACAAACGATTCGCCGCGCACATGCGATTCAACCGGTAACCGCGCTCCAGAGCGAGTACTCGCTTTGGTGGCGAGAGCCTGAAGACAAGATGCTACAAACCCTTGAGGAACTGGGAATCGGCTTTGTGCCGTTCAGTCCCTTGGGCAGAGGCTTTCTCACAGGTACGATCAGCGAACACACGCAGTTCGACGCGGATGACTTTCGCAATCTGCTCCCCCGATTCACAGCGGAAAACCGGAAAGCGAATCAGGCAATGGCCGATCGAGTGGGACAGTTTGCACGGCAAATTAATGCGACGCCCGCTCAGATAGCGCTCGCCTGGCTATTAGCGCAAAAGCCTTGGATCGTGCCGATTCCCGGGACGAGGAAGCTGCATCGCCTGGAAGAAAACATCGGCGCTGGTCATGTGGCGCTTACATCAGCGGACCTCCGTGAGCTTGAAACATCCGTCTCCGAAGTTCAAGTACAGGGTGCTCGTTACTCCGAACAGCTACAAAAAATGGTCGACCGGTAACTTGCAACGCACACGCTTGGCCGTGCCAGCGCCGCGCCTTAAAGTTTGGGGCCAAGCCACGTCTCTTGAAATTGCCCTGTCGTGGCATTCAATCCTCAAGCACCGGCGCTATCTATCCCGCAGTGTTGCCACGAATGGCTGAAGAAAGACGGGCCATCCCATCGCGTCTCCGCCCATCCAGAATCACGCACCGAATTGCCGCAGGTGATGGTCGAGATGGACGTACATTAAGGTCGCCCACTCCTGGGGCGTAAGAGGGCCGAAGAAAAAATGCGGATGCCGTGAACAGCGCTCCGGCCCGCCCGAGGCAAAGAGATCCACGGACTCACTGAGCCTCCGCTGCTCCGAGGCAAAGTTACGGTTATCCCGCACTTCAACGCTTTTGGGCGTAAGGGCATTGCGGCGCATGGGCTCGCCACGCACCAGCAAGGACCTCTTTGCAAGCGGGCCGAGCAGACGGCCAATGAAGACTCGCGGCTCACGGATATCGCCCAATGCCATCGCGATGGATGCGGAGCAGTGGGCGAGCGCCTGCGCGGGACTCATTGTCCCCCACTGGCGCTCACTATCCGATTTCATGCTTGCGATGCGCTGCTGGACTTCCGCAACAGCCGCAGGCTCAAAAAGATTCTTCACAGCAGAGACACTACTCATCAACGACCACTCCCATGGGCGGCGCAGCCGCAGGTTGGCTGGTGGTAACGCCCGTTGGGCTCCACCATGCCTCCATTGCCGTATGTGTTTCGCGGACGCACCCAATCACCCAGGCTGTGGTAGGGACCGTTTTCATTGCGGCCTTTGGGCATGACATCGAGGATACGGTAGGCTCCAAGAAACTCCTCGCCGCCGCGGCCAAATGTTGCATAGGTCAGGTAGATCTGGCCGGACGCATCTTTGAAAAAGACGCTATCGCCTGAAAGATCCTCAATCTCTCCGGCCCATTCCGGCGCATTTCCATAGTTGTAAAGCGCGTGACCGGCAGCAACCTGCTCACGCGTGAAGGACACATGAAAGTCGTAGTTAAAATCGGAATGATAAGAGGATACCCAGGGGAATCTCCATCCCATGCGGCGGCGAACAACCTCGATCTCCTCAATCGGCGCCCGCGCAACCACAGCGTAAGTGACATCATGATTTTGAAGATGCTCAAGGATGCCTTCCACGTGATCGACCTCGAAAGAGCAGCCGACACACTGCGTGGAAGCGCCCGGTCCCATCATGAAGTGCTTGATGAAAAGCTGACTGCGTCCGTCGAACAGGTTTGAGAGTGTTACCTTTCCCGCCGGGCAGTCGAAGATATATTCCTTTTCAATCTTAATCCAGGGCAGAGCGCGCCGCTCGGCGTTGAGGGCGTCGCGCCGGCGAGTATGCTCCTTTTCCTTGACCAGAAGATCTTTGCGAGCTGCGAGCCATTCATTCCGCGACACTACTTTCGGGTTTTCGATTGTGTTCGTTAGCATTTGGATCCTCTTCTCGATTCGATTCCGACAATGTTGCTTTCGCGCCGTTCTCTTGGCGGGACACTTTCACTACAAGGGCTGCAATCCCACCCGTCGTGACCGCGCCGGCAACGATGAGACCGAGCGTCGACAAACAGAATGGACACATCGCCCACCTCCGCAAGCGGCCTCTTAAGCTGCTCTATTGGAATGACACATTCAGGAGCGCGATTTCGACAAAATCAGGAGAGAAAATCAGACCTTTTCTGGAGAAGAAATTGTCGGACTGCCGGATCTTCCGCCAAACCAATGGCTCGCTCGAAGGCCCCGGCGGCCTCATCTTCCCTGCCAAGCTGCCGAAGGAGGTGAGCGCGCACCGCCCAATAGGGCTGGTAGCCCGCGACCGACTTCGGATCCAACGAATCGAGGACTCGTAATGCCGCATGGGGACCACTGACCTCGGCGAGAGCGGCAGCGTAACCAATGCGCGCGCCTAAGGCTGGGGAAATCCTCACAAGATGCTCATAAAAGATGCCGATCGCGGCCCACTCGGTGCGGCCAGTGCGGGCGCGCTCAGCATGGACCGACTGAATCGCCGCCTCAAGCTGAAAGCGGCCCGAATGCCTGCCCTTCGCCGCCTCAGCAAGATGGCGCTCCGCTTCTTCCATAAGGTCAAGGGACCACTGGCTAGGATCCTGCTCGGACAAAGGAACATAACGGCCATGAGACCGCCGCGCCAAACGCCTGGCTTCGCAATGGAGCATGAGAGCCAGCAGCCCGCGAACTTCTCCTTGTCCGGGCATCAATTGCAACAGGACGCGCGCAAGCCAGATCGCCTCTTCAGCCAAGTCCCGCCCGCGCTGATCGACACCAGCCATGTCATCCCACCCGATTCCGAAAGCCGCATATATGCCTTCGAGGACAGCGGCGAGCCGCTGCGGCAACTCCTCTTCCTCCGGCACTTGAAAGGGAATGCCGCTGGCACGGATCTTGGTCTTGGCCCGCACCAAGCGTTGACTCATGGTGACAGGTGAAACCAGAAAGGCTGGAGCGATGCGCGCGGCATCGAGGCCCAAGACCGTCTGGAGCATGAGCGGTGTGTGCATAGAACGATCGATTGCCGGATGAGCGCAAACAAAGAGCAACTTTAATCGTTCGTCCGGAAAATCTCTGGATGAGGTGCTATCCATGGCGTTCTCCCTGAGGAACAGCAGCGTTGGTTGGCTTGCTAAGGCAACCTTTTCATGGCGAAACCGGTTGAAGAGCGAGTGGCGAGCGGCGGTTAGTACCCAGGCTTCTGGGTTTTGAGGAACGCCGTCACGCGGCCAAGTGGCGAGAGCGGCCACCAAGGCGTCGCTCAAAGCATCTTCGGCGCTCGCAAGGTCGAGAGTATGAGAGGAAAGATAAGCCACGAGCCGGCCATAGGATTCGCGAGCCACGCGCTCGATGGTCCGGCCGGCATCCTGCTGCTGGCTCATTCGGAAAGCCGCTGCTTCATTTCAGGTGCGAGCGGCCGAACCTCCACGGCGCCGATGGCAGCCGCAGGACAACGCGCCGCCCAGGTCAAGGCAGCATCCAGAGAGGGGAGTTCGAGAATAATGAATCCGCCCAGCTGCTCCTTGGCATCGGCGTAGGGGCCATCCTGCAAACTCCGCTGCCCTTCCTGAATGCGCACGGTGGTTCCCGTCTCCGGCACTTCCAAAGGGTCTCCGGCGATGTAGTTGCCCGATTCCAGAAGCGCCTTATAGTAGGCCTTCCATGCTCCAAAATAGGGATCGTTTGGGACATTCTTCCGGTTGACGAATGCTTCCGGCGACTCATAAATCAATAGGGCAAATTGCATCGGGAGCGCTCTCCTTTAGGACCTTGGCTTTGGGTAGCCTTTACTTTCGATGATATGACACCCGGAGGGCTGCCTAATCGACAAACTTGCCGAATGGACAAGATAGTAGAGGAGGAGGGGATACTGTAGTGAAACCATCTCTCTGCTCGTCGAACCCGACGTGCGGATTTCCCGCATCAGGCTTCGAGCTTTTACTTGAAACAGCGCGCCACAGTGGAGGCGATGACCGTGAGTTTTTGCAGATCGGCGGGAGTGAAGTCCGGTCCGGAAGCAGCGGCGCTGGAGCCTTTATGACAAACCTGAATCACTCCCGCCACTTTTCCTTCGCCAATCACCGGAGCCGACATCATTTTTTGAATGATCTGTTCTTCTTTTTTCTTAGCTTTGTTTTTGTCGGCAACCGCGGGGTTGCTTTCCGTGGATTTCGATTCCATGGCTGGATCGCGCACATCCACCATCTCGAAAAACGTCGCGTGGCGCGTCCGGATAAAGTTGTTCATGATCTCCGGATGCTTGCTGGTCACGGTACGCACTGCCGCCGCACTCGAAGAGTTGAGCGGAATTCTGCCCACATTGTGCAGCTTGTGCGGATGTGCGAAAACCAGGCAGTCGTTCTCCACCCGTAGAATTCCCACATCCTCCGGATGAACGGCAAAGATCTTGGCAACCTCGGCGGCAATCCTGCCGCTGTTCTTAAGGGTGAGTCCTTCTGGTTCACATTCGAGCGCTAGTCGGGCGAGGTCGGGAACGAAGGCTGCCATCATTTCACTCTCATTGTAGACATTAACAGCGGATTATATTTGGCAACGGCCCACCACCGCTACACGGCTTCATCCAGAGCTGCATCTAATTCTTTTAATGTCTCCCCATGGCCCCCGACCGGAAGACGGCACTCGGTTCGTTTTCCTGATGCTGCTCATCCTCGTGCTGCTGGCTTGCATGATCTTCAGGGCCAGAAAGTACAGCGAAGCGCAACAGCCATTTACTCCGCTCCTAGATAGTGGAGCCGGAAACAGGCACTCGCTAGCGGGGGTCGGCACCCGCCTGAAGCAATCGGTGATTCGGTCTCATCCGAAGTGATTGGTTTTGATAAATGGACGCTTGATGGCGGACGTTTGCTGGCGGACGAAGGGGTAGCCCAGGAAGGAAAAGCCATCCCAGTTTTCATCCTGGGCACATTTACGTCCGGAAATGCTTTAAGGGTTGCCGCTCTTTCGCTTCCCTTCTACACTCACTCCAGTCTAAGAGTTTGCCGTTTCATCCTATGCCCAAAACCGAGGGTCTGACGAATGCGCCGCTTCCTGCCCTATTGCTATGCGTTGCTTGTATTTTTCACGCTCCCTACTTTTGCTCAACAGCCCACTCCAACACCTGCCAAGCCAGCCGCAGGTGACACCAAAACCGTTGACGCCAAGAAGGAGCCCGGCGATCAAACACCAGTGGTCACGCATCACGAGATCCATGTGAACGGCAAGGTGCTTCGGTACACGGCAACGACGGGCCTCATGCCCATTCGCAACCGCAACGACGGCGAGATTGAGGCCAACATCTTTTACATGGCTTACGTACTCGATGGCCAAACATCCGCGGAGCGCCGTCCGCTGACCTTTTCATTCAATGGCGGCCCCGGCTCGGCTTCGGTCTGGCTGCACATGGGAGCCATTGGGCCCAAGCGGGTGCGGATGCAACCCGAGGGCATGATGCCCGCCCCTCCGTATCAACTGGTGGACAACGACTACACATGGCTCGACCAAACCGATCTGGTGTTCATCGACCCGGTAGGGACCGGTTACAGCCGCGCGGTAAAGAACGAACTGAAGAAAAAGTTCCTGGGCGTGCGCGAAGACCTTGAATCGGTGGGCGAATTCATCAGGCTCTATCTTGGGCGCTCGGAGCGGTGGTCGTCGCCTCTGTTCCTGGTGGGCGAAAGCTATGGCACTACGCGGGCGGCGGGACTCTCCGGCTATCTGGTAGAACACGGCATTGCCTTCAACGGCGTTATGCTTATCTCCAGCGTACTGAATTTTCAAACGCTAGAGTTCGCTCCGGGCAACGATCTTCCTTACGTGCTCTATCTGCCGACCTTTGCAACCACAGCCTGGTATCACAAAAAACTGGGGCCGGACGTTCCTCAGGACTATGCAAAATTGCGCAGCGAGGTTGAGTCATGGGCTTCCACCAGCTATGCCGAGGCACTCGCGAAAGGCGACCGACTGACCGGGGAGGAGCGTAGCGCAGTGATCGATCGCCTATCCCGCTACACAGGTTTGAGCAAGACGTACATCGACCAGTCTGATCTGAGGATCGACGAACCGCACTTCACCAAAGAGCTCTTGCGCGACCGCAAGCAAACCGTAGGCAGGCTCGACAGCCGGTTTCTCGGAACCGATAAGTCACTGATCTCCGAGACCAACGACGTTGATCCAAGCCTCGCGGCGATCCGTCCACCGTACACCGCCATGTTCAACCAATATGTAAGGACAGAGCTTGGGTATAAGTCGGACCTGGAATATTACATATTGGGTGGAGGCTTCGGCTTCAACGAATGGGACTGGGGCTCTGCCAACAACGGTTTTGTGGATACCGCCCAGTTGCTGCGGGATGCATTCCAGAAGAACCCTTTTATGAAGGTGTTTGTCGGCTCAGGATTTTACGATCTCGCCACGCCCTACTATGCTACCGCATACACGTTCAGTCATATCGGCCTGAGTGCAAAGGAGCACAGCCAGATCAGCCTCGGCTATTACAGCGCGGGTCACATGATGTATATCCAGGATGAATCATTAGCGGCTCTGCGCAAGGATATCGGCAATTTCATCAACGGGGCGTTGAAGTAAGGAAACAGGGGCGATAGGTGCGGCTGTAATGAAAAAAACGACCTGATCGAATACCAGGGGTGTTCAACGAGCGAAATCACTTTGGGGGGACGAATAGCCGATGCGCGCGATTGCCTGGCGCAATTCGTGCGCGAGTTGGATAGCTTCATCGTGCAGCAGTTTATCCCCAATCGTTAGACACCTTCCATTGGCAGTCAGCTCAACCGTGTTGTCGAGGCCATACCAAGGGGTAATTGCTTTGATTTCCGTGATGTCCACAGAGGGGATTTCGCGTGTGCGAGTCCATTTCAGCGCCGTGCATGTCCATCGAAGCACGCCCGCTTCCATGACAATCTCCTCCACACCGAACGCGCCCCAAATAGCAATCGCAAGAGCCAGAATATAGCCTGTTAGCCCCAATACGAATAATGGCAATATGTAGAGAGCCTCGCCAGGGTGCAGCAAAGTAGCACCATAAAGCATGTTGTAGAACAATGCGAGCGCTATAGTGCTGAAGCACACCACCCAGCAGTAGTAATCTCTGGAATTCTGGCGTTCTATGCGCACACGCAAGACACTACCCCTCTTGCTTATCCGTACACGTCTACTCAGGTACTTGGAAGTGTTAAACACAATCGTTTGGCTCCGACGGTTTATGAATTAGCTCGCTATAGCGCACGACGATTTACACAATAACCAACTGCCCAAGCTACGCTCCGCAAGCAGTAATCGGATCGTTTATATAAACAGGAATCCATTCGCCAAGACAGCCGATCATTCGGACGCCCATTGCCCATCGCCCCACCCTACCGTGTGCCCACTGCCGAGAGCCCCAATCCGGGTACCGCGGACCAGGGAGTCCGCGAACATGCGCATTCCAATCAAATTCATGATCAAAGATCGAACGAACCGGGGCGCTGCAAGCACACGGCGCACCAGTGCCGCATTGCGAAGAGCTGGAGCGAGGCGGTGTTGGTAGTTCTTCTCGTAGATTTTTAAAGCTTGTTCGAGACCGATCGTACCCTCCAAGAAGGGCGTGAGCGCCTGCGAGGCCAGCACGCCGCTGTGCAGGGCCAGCGATATTCCATCTCCGGCAAACGGATCGATAAATGCAGCGACATCGCCTGCCAGGAGCATGCCATCCTGATAGGTGCGAGGCTTTCGGAAATATAGCCCGGAAGTGGCAACGGCAGAAAAGAGAGGCTGCCAGCGGCGGCTGCGTTCATGAAGAGCCGTATGCAGTGAGAATGCTTGATCAAGGGAGCGGGCAGCATCGGCGCGCACCATCACGCAGACATTCACAGCGTTTTCGGAGACGGGCTGCACGCCGCAGTACCCCTGATCGAAGAAATAGAGATCGACAGACGGGTTCGGCTGCTCTTCCGCAAAGTGGGCTTTCAGGCCGATCCACTTCGGAGAGCCGCCGTCTTTCGAAAGGTCTTGCGAAGCGCTTTGCGTAGAGTCTTGCCGAAACTCTTGTGCCAACGAGTCTTGGACCTTTGGCGAGGCCATGGCGCTCGGCGAATCCTGGGTATGCAGGCGGGCAGACGGCATCTCAGCAGCATTACCGGAGGGACGCCGATTGGGAACAATGTGGTTGAGATGAGACCATCTCCCAGTGGCGTTAACGACAGCGCGAGAAGTGAATGAGCGTTCTCCGGACTCAGCTTCTCGAGATTTAACTTCACGAGTATTCACCAGGAAGATGCCGTTCCGCTCCACAGTCTTGACGGTCACCTCTTCTTCAGCGCGCACACCGCAGGAGCGGGCCGATTGCAACAGGCTCGCATCCAGATCGTAGCGGGCAATGCTTCTCGCAGCGGGCCGAATCGGCAGCGACGCGATCTTTTTTCCGGAGAAGACACGGGCGGAACGAATGGCCGGGTTGGATGCAAAGAGATCTTGACCGAGCAGCCAATGGAGAAGCTGCAGCGATTCCGGAGAGACGAACTCGCCGCATACCTTATGCCGGGGAAACCTATCTTTTTCCAGCAGCAGAACATTGGCTCCAGCTCGAGCAGAGGCAATTGCGCATGCGCAGCCCGCTGGACCCCCACCTATCACGATCAGGTCGTACTCGGCCTTTTCCACGCCGTTACTCCCATCCGAAATAGAAAAAATCGCCGCGTCTCAATCGTGAACGCGCTCGTCTGGCTGAGGATTTTTTGTATTTCCTCAATTGTATACGAGCGGCGCACGGATGCGGGGGCATCATGACGGGTGAGGCGGCTGCGGTACAGCAGATAGCCCGCATACGTCAGAGCCAGATGGAGGGGATGGCGCACAAGGTCATTCATGAGCACGGCGTGGCGGGCCACGCGAAGCGCTTCATTTACGAAGCCGACGATCTCCGCCGGCTCGAGATGGTGCAGGAACAGCGAACAGCAAACCACATCGAAACTATTGTCCGGAAAGGGCAGAGCCAGGGCGTCGCCACATACGCCGGGAAACGCACGGTTCAGATGGGTGGCTGCACGGTCGAGCAAAACCGGCTTTACTGCGATTCCCCGTTTCCCGAGCGAATCGGAGGCGAATGCGGCCACATCGCCCGAGGCTCCTGCGACATCGAGCCAGGAGAGCGTTTTCAGTTGCCGCGCGGAGGCAAGGCTGTGGAGCATTTCCGCCGCAGACCGGAGGCCGCCAAAACGGCGATTGATCATGCGCAGGTCGGCTAGCGAGCCATGCACTTCGGCGGGGCTGCCTTGATCGGTATCGAGAAGCTCGGCGACAACTCTACGTTTCATAGGGATATTGCTCCGGGAGAAAA
>Ga0070734_10000704_pt1 | contig 62340 bp, 47 predicted proteins | sample Coa_R1_8_FD_66444 | JGI IMG/M metagenome (GOLD analysis project Ga0070734, IMG submission 66444) | Surface soil microbial communities from Centralia Pennsylvania, which are recovering from an underground coalmine fire - Coalmine... | ecosystem: Environmental > Terrestrial > Soil > Unclassified ...
GGATTTTTCCTCACAAAGAGCAAGCTGTACCAGTCGGCGCAGGAAGCGGCGAATCGCGCGGATCGTTATGCGAAGCGCGACCGTCGCGTGAAGAAGAGAGAGTATCGCCGGCTGTGGATTCAGCGCATCGGCGCAGCGGCGCGGCTGAACGGGACGACGTACGGGCAACTGATTCATGGGTTGAAGGCTGCGGGCGTGGAGCTTGATCGCAAAGTGCTGGCGGATATCGCGGTGAAGGATGCCGCGGGATTTGCAGCGCTGGCGGACAAGGCGAAGTCGGCGGCAGCAGCGAAGAAAAAGTAAGTCGTAAGTTTTAAGTGATAAGTTGTAAGTTGAAGAGGGGCATCCACCTCGGCGGATGCCCCTAGTTGTATCGCGACGCATTTGCGGGACTTCGATGGCGACTTCCGTAGAAAAAACTCTGACCGAACAGAACTTGCAAACTGCCGAGCAAGTGGCGGCGGCTTTCGCGGAAGTGCGCGCGCAGGCGGAGGCGGAGTTGCGCGGCGTTTCGAATGAGAAACAGTTTGAGGAGTTCCGGAATCAGTGGTTGGGGCGCAAGGCTGGCGTCGTTACCAAGATTACGGACAACTGGCTGAAGCAGGCGCCGGGAGATTTGAAGCGGGCCGTCGGGCAAGAGTTCAACAAGTTTAAGGCGGCGCTCGAGGCGCTGATGGAAGAGCGTCGCGCGGCTATTGAAGCTGGCGCGGAAGAAACGGCGAGCGCGAAGGACCGCGTGGATTTGTCGTTGCCGGGAGTGGTGCGGCCGCTGGGGTCGCGGCATTTGATCCGGCAGGTGTTTCAAGAGATCGAGGATATTTTTTTCAGTATTGGATTTTCGGTCGTGGAAGGACCGGAGATTGAGACTCCGTATTACAACTTCGAAGCGCTGAATATTCCGGAACATCATCCTGTGCGGGATGACATGGATACGTTTTACATGGAGTTGCCGAAGGGCGCGCCGGGGCAGCTTTTGTTGCGCACGCACACTTCGCCGATGCAGATTCGCACGATGGAAAAGCAGAAACCGCCGGTGCGCGTGATTGTGCCGGGGCGCGTATACCGGCGCGACAATCCGGACGCGACGCACTCGTTTGCGTTTCACCAAGTGGAAGGCCTGGCGGTGGACACGGACATTACGTTCTGCGACTTCACCGGTACGATTGAATATTTTGTGAAGCAATTTTTTGGGCCGAGCGTGAAGACGCGGTTCCGGCCGAGCTATTTCCCGTTTACAGAGCCTTCGGTGGAGTTCGACGTGTCGTGCGTATTTTGCGGAGGCAGCGGGACGACTGCGGCCGGCACGTGCGGAAAATGCAAGGGCGCGGGATGGATTGAACTGTTTGGCGCAGGAATGGTGGATCCCGCCGTGTATGGATTTGTCGGATACGATCCGAAACGCGTGACCGGATTTGCGTTCGGCATCGGAGTTGACCGGTTGGCGATGCTGAAGTATGGCATCGACGACATTCAGGCGTTTTTCCAGAACGATGTGCGGTTCTTGAAGCAATTCCCTTGAGGAGTGGGTGTCAGAGTATAGATCGAAGAGAGATTTCTCTCTGCACAAGCCGACCGATTCATCGGAATGAATCGGGAAGAGAAAGCGTCGGCTTGTTCGTTCGAAATGACAGCGTTGTAGTGCGACGAGGCTGATGCGATGAAGGTGGTTTACAACTGGCTGAAAGATTTCGTGGACGTGACGGCGTCCGCGGAAGAGCTTGCGTCGCGGCTGGCGCTTTCCGGCACGAACATTGGCGGAGTGGAGAAAAATGTTCAAGGTGGAGTGATTGATGCCGAGGTCACTTCGAACCGGCCGGACTGTTTGGGATTGCTGGGCATCGCGCGGGAAGTGGGAGCGATTTACAAGACGGCGGTGAAGAACGTTTCGCCGAGGCCGGCAGAATCGAGCGCGGCAAAGGCGAGCGATGCAGTCAGCGTGAAGATTGAGGCGCCGGAGCTTTGCGGAAGATTCACAGCGCGGGTGATTCGCGGCGTGAAAGTTGGACCCTCGCCGGTGTGGATGCGGGAGCGGCTTGAGGCGGCGGGCGTGGCGAGCATCAGCAACGTGGTGGACGTTTCGAATTACGTAATGCTGGAGCTGGGGCACCCGCTTCATACGTTCGACTACGACCTGGTGCGAAATCATTCGATTGTGGTGCGGCGAGCGAAGACGGGCGAAAAACTGAAGACGCTGGACGGGGTCGAGCGCGCGCTTCCCGCAGACACGTGCATGATTGCGGATGGAGACGGGTCGCGGCTCGTCGGCGTTGGCGGAATCATGGGCGGCGCGGAGACGGAGATTTCGTTTTCGACGAAGAATGTGCTGATTGAGTGCGCGTGGTTCGAGCCGGTCTCGATTCGGAAGGCAGCGCGGGCTTTGAGGCTGCATACTGAGGCTTCGACGCGGTTTGGGCGTGGCGCTGATCCGGAGATGGCGGAAGTGGCTTCGCGGCGGGCGGCGGAATTGATTTTGCAGCTCGCGGGCGGCGAACTGCTGAGCGGCGCGATGGATGTGTATCCGGGAAAACGCGCGGCGAAAAAGATTACGGTGACGCGCGCGGAGATTTTGCGAGTGATGGGCGCGGACGTACCGGATAAGGAAGTGGAGCGGATTTTGGGCGCACTGGGATTTGCGCCGGTGCGTGTGGATCAGAATCGCGGACAAGAAGGAGCATTGCTGGCGGCTTGGGAATGCACGCAGCCGTCGTGGCGCGCGGAAGTGGAACGCGAGATTGATCTGATCGAAGAGATTGCGCGCGTGTATGGACTGGATAAATTTCCTCCGCGTTTGCCGGCGGCGCGGGCGGGCGCAGCGCGATTGCCTCACTATGAAGCGGAAGCGCGGTTGCGGGAACGATTGATTGGATCGGGATACCGCGAGATTGTAACGATTCCGCACGTGGACGAGCACCGGGACGAGTTATTCCGGCCGGCCGGAGCGGGACCAGCGAAATTGGCGAATCCACTTTCGGAAGAAGCGGGGGTGCTGCGGTCAACGGGCAGCGTGACAATGGCGGCGGCGATTGAGTGGAATTTGAATCATAGCCAGCGAAGCGTGAAGCTGTTTGAGATTGGTCGGCATTATCGTTTCAACGGACCGACGCCAGTTGAGACGCCGGTGCTTTCGATTGGCGCGACGGGAGAAGTACGTCCACAGGGGTTGCACGATGCGTCGCGAGAGTATTCGTTTGCGGATTTGAAGGGCGACCTCGATGCGATCAGCGCGCTGAGCGGTGGAGTTGGCTGGCAGGATGGCGGTCCGGAGTGGTTGAATGCGACGAAGCGCGGAAGAGTCTTTTTGAAAGAGAACGAATTGGGCGCGGCGGGATTGTTGGCAAAGCGTGTGGCGGAGAAATATAAATTTCGGCAGGACGTTTTTTTGGCAGAGCTTGCGCTGGGTCCGCTCTATTGTGCCTACTACGGGGCGAAAAATGCGCGACGGTATGAACCGTTGCCGCGATTCCCTGCTGTGGAGCGGGATTTTTCCCTGCTGCTTGCGGATGGGGTGAAGTTTGCGGATGTGACGCGCGCGATCCAGTCGTTGGGAATTTCAGAAATCACTTCGATCGAGGCGGCGGATCTGTTCCGGGGAAAAAATGTTCCGGCGGGTAAATATTCGTTGATGGTGCGGGTGACGCTGCAGAGCAAAGCGGCGACGTTGGCAGATGCACAGATTGCGGAGTATTCGGCGAGGATTGTGGCGGCATTGGAAAAGAGTTTGGGCGCGCAACTGCGCGCGAGCTGAAATATCGTCCTACTTGAAGCCTCGATACGTTAACAGTTGAGGTCCTTCGGGCATCTTCGTGGATGCCCTCAGGATGACAGTGTGTGGTGGGCATTCTTGTGCAAGCGTGCGGAGATTCTGGCAACATAGGCGGATATGGCGGGACCGACGAAAGTGCAAATTTTCGGGCAGACGTATTCGATTCAGGGCGACCTGGATGCGGCGTACGTGCAGAGGCTCGCGAAATTTGTCGATGAAAAGATGCACGTGATAGCAGACGCGACGCACACGGTGGACACGCAGAAGATAGCCGTGCTGGCGGCGCTGGCGATTGCGGATGAGTTGCACTCTTCACAGCGCGAAATTGGCGAACGGGAAGAGATGCTGAAGGAGCAGGCCGAGCGGTGCCTGACGCTGGTGGAGCGGGCGCTGAAGCAGACGGCGTGAGAGACAGTTCTAGGTTTTAAGTTATAAGTCTTAAGTAAGAACAGATCCGAAGGGTGCGCCCCAAAAAATCCTGTACGGCACGTACGTTTCTTGTTCCCAGCAATTTTTGACTTACAACCTACAACTTACTACTTACAACTTTTCTACTGGCTCCAGTGGGTGGGGCGGCGGAGCCAGCGATGGGGGCGGAGTTTTGCATGGAGGTCGGAGGGGAGAGGGCCTTTGTCGCCGGCGGAGAGATTGGATTCGACGTTCCGGATTTTGCGCATGCCGGGAATGATGGTGCTGACGTCCGGATTGTTCAGGATGAAGCGCAGCGACAATTCCGGAAGCGACGATCCGCTGGGGACGAGCGGCTTTAATCTTGCCGCGCGTTCGACGGTCGCCTTCAAATTCTCAGGATTGAAATAGCCATTGCGCCAGTCGCCGGCGGGCCATTTGGTGTCGGCCGTAAGTGTTCCCGTCAGGCCGCCTTCATCGAACGGGCAACGCGCGATTACGGCGACATCTTTTTCGCGGCACGCGGGAAAAAGTTCGTCTTCGGGATTCTGATCGAAGATGTTGTAGATGACCTGGACAGCGTCCACGAGACCGGAACGAACGGCGCGAATTCCATTTTCGGGTTCCCAGCGATTCTGGCTGATGCCGACGGCGCGGACTTTGCCGGACGCGCGAAGCTTTTCGATTGTCTGGCGGGTGCGCGGATCGTCGAGCCAGCCGTCGTCCCACGTGTGGTATTGAATCAGGTCGAGCGTTTCCGCGCCGAGATTCTTCAGGCTTTTGTCGACGTATTCGAAAACATAGTCGGGCGGATAGCAATCGTCGAGCGAAAATTCCTTGAGCGCGGGCCAGCGGCGATTTTTCGGCGGGACTTTGGTGGCGACATAAAGCTTTTTACCAGCGTTAGCGCGGAGCGTTTGGCCGAGCAGCTCTTCGCTGTGGCCGTCGCCGTAGGCCCAAGCGGTGTCAAAAAAATTGCAGCCGAGATCGATGGAGCGCTGGAGCGCGGCGAGCGATTCGGCGTCTTCGGAGCCGGTCCAGCCAGCCATGCCCCACATACCGTAACCAATTTCGCTGACTTGCCAACCGGTGCGGCCGAAACGGCGGAGTTTCATGGTGCGAAAGTTCTCCTCGCGCGATTTGAGAGCGCTTTAGTATAAGGCAGCAGTGCGCGACGCGGCAGAAAGTAGTGATATAAACGAGGCGCGGAGGAATATGAAAATGCGACGCGGAATGCGGTGGCTGACAGCGACAATCCTGGGCGCTTTGCTGTGTGCAGGCGGCGTGTCCGCGGTACCGCGAGCGAGTGCGCCACCAGCGCGCTGGACGGCGGAGAAAGCGAACGCGTGGTATGCAAGGCAGCCTTGGCTCGTGGGGAGCAACTACACTCCGGCAACCGCTTCGAATGAACTGGAGATGTGGCAGGCGGAGACGTTCGATCCGAAGAGGATTGATCTGGAGCTTGGTTGGGCGGAATCGATCGGGCTCAACACGATGCGGGTGTTCCTGCACGACTTGCTTTGGAAACAAGATGCGGCGGGATTTTCGAAGCGACTCGATGAATTTCTGGCGATTTGCGCGAAGCACCACATTCGTCCCGTGCTGGTGCTGTTTGATTCGGTGTGGGATCCGGATCCCAAGCTCGGACCGCAGGCACCACCGCGGCCGGGCGTGCACAATTCGCGCTGGCTGCAGAGTCCTGGCGCTAAGGCGCTGGAAGATCGCGCGGAGTATCCACGGCTGGAGGCGTATGTGCGCGGTGTCGTGGGAAAATTCGGGCACGACGAACGGATTCTGGCGTGGGACGTGTGGAACGAACCGGACAACACGAATGGCGGGAATTACAGCGACCCGAAAGACAAAGTGGAGCGCGTGAATGAATTGCTGCCGAAAGTGTTTGCGTGGGCGCGCGAAGCGGGCGCGCAGCAGCCGTTGACGAGCGGCGTATGGAAAGACAACTGGTCCGATCCGGCGAAATTGGGCGCGACAGAAAAAATTCAGCTGGAAGAATCGGACGTGATCAGTTTTCACAACTACGACAAGGCGGAAGAGTTCGAGAAGAGAATTCTTTGGTTGAAGCCGTACGGACGGCCGCTGATTTGCACGGAATATATGGCGCGCGGAAACGGCTCGACGTTCGAGGGATCGCTGCCGGTGGCGAAGAAATATAACGTGGGGGCGATCAACTGGGGATTGGTGGCTGGAAAAACGCAGACGTACTTGCCTTGGGATTCGTGGAAGAAGCCGTACATCGACCGTGAGCCGGAAGTGTGGTTTCACGAAATATTTCGGACGGACGGAAAGCCTTATAAGGAAGAAGAAGTCGTCCTGATAGAGAAATTGACGGGGCGAGCGCGAATTATTCCTTAAGTTTCAATTTTCCGGCGGATTTATTTTCTTCGAGGAATTCGCGGAGATCTTTCGAAACGTCCAGCAAGCGAATCCATTGTTCGTAATAGAGCGTGACGGGAAATCGGCCGAGGCCGTAGACGCTGACGCCGCCCTTTTCACCGACGCGAAATTCGAGGGAGCCGGTGCGCTTGGGGCCTTTTTCTTTTTCGAGCTGGGCGAGCTTGGCTTTGAGTTCTTCGTAAGTCGGTTCAGACATGGTGCACCTCAAGCGGTTTGGTTGAACCTCTAGTATAGCCGGAAGAAGGGCCGCTTCCGCCCTTCGACTTCGCTCAGGATAAAAAGGCAGCCCCTACATGAGCTGCGTCATACCTGAAGAACGTCGCCATCGCGCGCGACGACTTCGTAGAGAACGGGATTGACGAAGAAGCCGAGGAACAGACGGGAGAGCAAGCCGGCGACCACGACAATCGCGAATGGCTTTTGCGTATCGCTGCCAACGCCAGTGGACATCGCGGCGGGCAGCAAACCGAGGCAAGCGACAAGAGCGGTCATCATGATAGGACGAAGGCGCAAAAGAGACGCTTCGCGAGTGGCTTCGCGGATGGATTTGCCTTCGTTGCGGAGTTTGTTGATGTAGCTCACGAGAATGACCGCCGTTTCCACGCTAACGCCAAGAAGAGCGAGGAGGCCGAGGCCGCTCGAAACGCTAAGAGGCGTATGAGTGAGTTTCAGTGCGATCAGGGCACCGACGGGTTCGGTGAGCACGACGCCGAGCGCGATGGTGACCGGAAATTTGAAATTGCCGTAGAGCGCGAAAAGAATGAGGAAGATTAGCAAAATCGCGAGCGGGCCGATGATGTAGAGCTGCGATTTTGCTTCGAGAAGTTCGCTGTATTCGCCGCCCCAATCAAGGCGATAGCCATCGGGCAGCTTAACGGCATTGGCGACATTGCGCTGGCCTGCGTTGACGATGCCTTCGAGATCGCGGCCCGTAACGGAGAATTGAATGCCAATGTAGCGAGAATTGTCTTCGCGATAGATGAAGGAGGCGCCGGAAGCTTCCCGAATGTTGCAAAGTTCCGAGAGCGGAATTTGCTGGCCGCCCGGAGCAGGGACGAGCAAATCGCCAATCTGCTTGGCGCTGGAGCGATATTGAGGCTCCATGCGAACAACGAGGTCAAAAAGTTTTTCGCCTTGAATCACCTGGGTCACGGCCTGCCCGCCAATCGCGGCCTGTACGACGGCTTGCACATCGGCAACATTGATGCCGTAGCGGGCGATTTTGGCGCGGTCGGCGTCGATGATGAGACTGGGCTGGCCAAGTTCGCGGACGACGGTGAGTTCGGTGAAGCCGGGGGTTTTATCGAGAACATTGCGGATTTCGACGGCTTTCTTCTCGAGAACGTCGAGGTCAGGCCCAAAAATTTTGACAGCCAGCGCCGACTTCAAACCGGTGAGCGCTTCATCGACAGCATCTTCGGCAGGCTGCGTGAAATTGAAAATCACGCCGGGATAGGATTCGAGTTTTTTCTCGAGGTCGCGCGTCAACTCTTCCTTATCGTGGACTGACGTTTTGTGCCAGGAAGGATCGTCGTAAGGTTTCAAGCCAACGTAAAACTCGCAGTTAAAAAAACCGGTGGGATCGGTGCCGTCATCGGGACGGCCAAGTTCGGAACCGACGACAGTGACCATAGGATATTTCACGAGGATGTCGCGGATTTGGGGCGCGAATTTCGCGGAGTCTTCGAAGGAAATTGTGTAAGGCATCGTGGCGCGGACCCAGAGTGCGCCTTCGTCGAGATGCGGAAGGAATTCGCCGCCGATGAGCGGAATGAGCAAAAGCGTTGCGCCGAAGATCAGCAGGCTGACGATGACCGTAGTCTTTGGGTGATCGAGACACCAATCGAGGCGGCCGGCGTAGCTATCGCGGACCCAATTGAAGATGCGATTTTCTTTTTCTTTCACACCGTTCTTGAACCAGTAGGAGGCGAGGACTGGCACGAAAGTAAGCGTGAGAATCAGCGCGCCGATGAGAGCGAACGCCATCGTGTCTGCCATGGGATGGAACAGTTTTCCAGCGGGACCCGTGAGCGCGTAAATCGGAAGATAACCGGCAATGATTACGGCGACGGAATAAAAGATGGGGCGGTCTACGTCGCGAGCGGCGGCGAGGATGACTTCGTTGAGTTTGTATTCTTTGCCGTGGCGTTCGCTGAGCTCGCGGTAGATGTTTTCCACCATGACGATGGTGCCGTCGATGATGATGCCAAAGTCGATCGCGCCAATGGAGAGCAAGTTGGCGGCTTCGCCGGTCTGATGCAGAAAAATGAAGGCGAATAAAAGCGCGAGTGGAATTGTGAGAGCCGTAATGACGGCCGCTCGAACGCTGACGAGGAAGAAAATCAACACGACGAGGACTAGAATCATGCCGCGAATGAGGTTCCATTCGACGGTGTCGGTGGTGACGCGGACGAGATCGCTGCGGTCGTAATACGGACGGATCTTTACGTCGGGAGGCAGAGTGCGCGCATTCAGTTCGGTGGTTTTCTTTTCGACGCCTTCGAGGACGTTTTGTGTTTGTTCCCCGCGGCGCATGAGAATGACGCCTTCCACGGCGTCATTATTGTTGCTCTGCGCAGTTTGAAAACCGAAGATGCCGAGACGCGGCGGGTTGCCGATTTCGACGCGGCCGATATCTTTCACGCGAATGGGCGCGCCATTGTTGCTGCCGACGACGACTTCGCCGACGTCGTCCGTGGAGCGGATCAAGCCGAGGCCGCGAACGTAATAAAACTGGTTGCCTTGTGTGTAGAAGCCGCCGCCAGTGTTGGAGTTGTTCGCCTGTAGGGCGTTAAGCACCTGCGTCACCGGCAAATGAAAGTTGTAGAGCTTCACCGGATCGAGCAGGACGTGATACTCCATCGTGGGTCCGCCGAAGCCAGAATCGTCGGCGACGCCGGGAACGCTCTTGTAGCCGCGTTCCACGACCCACGCTTCGAGCGTGTGCAGCTCCATCGGCGAGCGGTCCGGACTTTCCAAAACGTAGCGATAGACCAAACCGCTGGGGCTGAAGAGCGGCGCCATGCTCGGCGTTACGCCTTGCGGGAGAGTGGCGTCGCCGATGCGCTCGAAGACAACCTGGCGCGCGAAATAGGGATCGACACTTTCGTCAAACGTGAGTCGCACGTCGGAGAGACCGTAGAGCGAGATGGAACGCATCACTTTCAAGTGAGGCGTCCCGTTCATCGCGAGCTCGAGGGGAAGCGTGGTTAAGCGCTCCACTTCTTCCGCGGCGTGGCCGGGCCACTGCGTGATGAGTTCGACCATGGGCGGGGAGAGGTCGGGATAGGCATCGACCGGCATCTGGCGAAAGGAATAAGCACCGGCGAAAATGATGAGGACCGTGACCATGAGGATCACGAAGCGCTGGCGAAGAGCGAAATGGACAATGCGATGAATCATGGGCTGGTCCGTGATCCTCAGTGCTGCAAAGAATTTTTGAATTGGAGAAAGAGCGCGCCATCTCCGGCGACCTGTTCGCCCTCTTTCAATCCGGATGTGATGATGGTGCGGCCATTGCCGCCTTCTTCGACGGAAACGAGGCGACGCGCGAACTGATTGCCGCCCTGCAAGACGTAAACGAATGGTTGATTTTCGGAATCACGCAGCACTGCGGCATCGGGAACCGTCAGCGCACCTTTGACGGCGCCGGCCTGCACCGTCGCGGTGACATACATATTGTTCTTGAGCTTGGCGCCGGGATTTTGCGTGACGATGCGCGCCTGCAAAGTGCGGGTGGTTGGATCCAGAGCAGCGGCTACGTAAGAAACTTTGCCGTGGAATTTTTCGGGATACGCATCGGTCGAAATTTCGACTTCATCTCCCACGCGAACGTAGGAAAGGTCACTTTGGTAGACATTCATGAGCACCCACACCGAGCTCATGTCGGAAATCGTAAAGCATTGCGTTGCGCCGGCCTGGAGCAACTGGCCCGGGCCCACGAGACGATCCGTAATTTCGCCGCTTACGGGCGCAGGAACGGGCGTGGCACCCGAGCTGAGCGCGGCATTTTTCAAAATGGATTCGGGATCTTTGACGCCGACGGCGCGAAGCGCGTCTTCACTGGAAACGAGATCCGCTTGCGCTGCGGCGCGATCGGATTCGGCTTGTTGCAGGTCGCGTTCGGCGATCGCTTTGTGCTCATAGAGGTCTTTAGCGCGATCGTAATTTTTGTCGGCTAGTTGAAAAACAGTTTTCGCTTTGATGTACGCGGAGCGAGCCATGGAGTAGTCCGGGCTCGTGACCGTGAGAAGGGCCTGCCCCGCTTTCACCGTTTGGCCCGGCGTAACCAAAATTTCCTGTACCGGCCCACCGACTGGCGAAAAAACCGGCGTCGTTTTGAAGGCGTTGTACGCAACGGAACCAGTGAAACGCAACACGCGGGGCAGCGTTGCTTTTTCAACGCCGGCAACTTTCACGTGGGCCATTTGCTCTTGCGGGACCGAGAAGAGCGATGCGCTGTCCGCTTTCGATTCGGAAGCCGTGTACGACGTCATCTTGCCTTCGTTTTCGATCGGCGCGGAGCCGCAAGACGCGAGGAGCAGAGCGGCTGCCATCGTGCCGCCGCAGATTGCTGTCTTTTGCATACGAGTGATCCTGTTTGCTGGATTGAATTTTCGGTGTGTCATGGAAGATTCCTTGTGCCGACGGCTTGGCGCATCTGTTCGACCGCGCTCATGTAACCCGCGAGCGCCTGGCGATAGGCAAGTTGGTTGGAGCGGTAAGTGCGCTCGGCGTCGAGAAAATCGAGCAAGCTGGCAGCGCCGCGCTTGTAGGCATATTCGCTGATGTCGCGCGATTGTTTGGCTTGCTCGACGTATCCGCCTTCATAGAGCTGGATGATCTTGTCGTTCGTGCGGAGATTTTCGTACGCGTCGGTCACGTCGGTAAGCACTTGCTCCGACGCTTCGCTGGCCTGTTCTTGCGCTTGTGTTACGGCATAACGCGCGTGCGCGATGTTGCCTTGATTGCGATCGAAAATCGGCAACTCGATGTTGAAGAAAAATGCGCCGCTGCTCGTGCCGGCCGTGTGCGTGTAGTTGAAGCTGGTGCCGAGGTCGCGCTTTCCGTTCGCTTCCGCGAGCGCTTCCTGGCTGCGCGCCGCCGTGATGCCGAGAATTGAGGCGGTAAGGTCCGGGCGGCTGCGCAACGCGAGCGCTTTGAAATCGTCGAGTCCCGCCCGCACGGTTTCATATTTCAATTCGCCGTCACAAACGTAGTTGTCCGGCACGGAATCAAAGCCGAGCAACTGGCGCAACGCGGCGAGCGCCTGCACTTTGGCAAGTTGCGCCGCCGAAACGTCCGTCTGAAACTGCAGCAACTGCAGTTTGATCTTCAGGAAGTCGCCTTCACTCATGTCGCCGACTTTGAAGCGCTCTTCGCTGATGGTTACGGTTTGCTGGAAGCTGTCGAGATCCTGCTGCGCGAAGGCAAGCGTGGATTCCGCCAGAATCGCCGCGATGAATTGCTGCGACACGTTGAAGGTCAGCTGGCGTTCGCTGTCCGTTTCCTGCGAACGGACGACGGCCGTTTGATCTCGCGCCGCCTGGAGGCGGTGCTGGCGCTTTTTGCCGCGCTCGAAAAGATAGCCGATGCCAAGGTCAAACTGCGCCTGATTCTCAAGATAGTCCGAATTGAATTGATCGGGATGAAAGAGCGGGAAGAACTGCGAGTCCCAGTTGATGGTCGGATTCGGGCGAAGGTTGGCGGTAATTTCGTCCGCCTGGCTGATGAGAATCGTCGAGCGAACAGCTTGCAGAGCGTGGTTGTGCTGCAAAGCTAGGCGAATCGCCTCTTCGAGCGTGATATGCGCGGGCGCCGTTGCCGGTGTGACCGGCACGGGAGGCGCGGCAGGCGGTTTTTGCGCCGCTTGTTGCGCGAAAGCGCCGGCGTTAAAGGCCAGGAAGGCCGTCGCCAGAGCGAAATACTTTTTCATTGAAAAACTCCTCAAGAGCCGCAACGCGGGCGGCAGATGTACCAGGATTGAGACAGGGTCAGGGTGTGCGAGGAACTAAACCGCAGGAGAAGCGCGCGGAGACGCGGCGTAGGGGAGAGGAGAGCAGACAACTCGGGGAGCTGCTTGCGCTACGAAAGCCGTTTCCGTGGAAACGAAAGCGATTACCGGGGATTCGGTGGTGACGACCGTCGCTGCCGCGGAGCAAACGGGGCAGACGTGTGACGTGGTCGCGTTCGTCGTCAAATCGGCGCACTGGTGGAACTGCGCCGCAAGGAAGAGAATCGCTACGAGCGACGCGATGAAAGCCAGTTTGTAGAGACGAGGCGACATATATTGGAATTATATGCTTGGACGCGTGAAAGTTACGCAAAGAAAGGCGTCCGGGTCAAGGGGGTGCGAATTTGGGCGCTTGGAAGCAACCGTTCGCCCCGCTCGCACGTCAAAGGGTGTAAGGTGAAGTGTAGCTCGAAGCTAGAATGAAGAAACTGACTCACTTTTTCGACAGGACCACCGGGCGGCGCGCCATGGCGCTGCTCGCCGTGGCCGCACTTTTTTACTTCGCCGCTGGCGGCGCTTTCCTGCACGAACATAAGCCCGGCGGCAACGATACTGCCTGCCACGTCTGCCAGGCTCTGCACCTTCCCGCGCTGAGCCCCGCCAGTGCACCCAGTGTCGATATTCCAGAGTTTCACTCGCTTTATGTCTCGCCCGCCGTCAGCGGATCGCCCTGTGAAGGACTCTCGCTCGATCGCGCCGGTCGCGCGCCTCCTCTCGCCTAATTCCATCCCAATCGAAGTGTCGCTCGTTTGAATCGCCTGGCATTTATTCCATGCCGCCATGGCGAAGCCGCAATTTCTATTGCGGCGTTGATTCACCTCAACGTACGAGTCCCCTCTTACCGGGACGGAGGAAAAAATGTTGAAGCGTTTTCGGCGTGTTGTATTTGCATTTTTCAGTTTGGCACTCGTGCTCGCTGGGGCGGGGTATGCGCAGTCCTCTGGACTTATAGAGGGTGTGGTGAAAGACCCTTCGGGTAGCGCGATCGCAGGCGCGGCGATTGAGATTCACAATCCCGTAAGCCACTACGACCGCAGTACGACGAGCGATGCAGAGGGAAAGTTCCGGTTCGCGAACGTGCCGTTTAATCCGTATCACCTGGAAGTGACGGCGCCGGGATTTGCGGCGAGCAGCATGGATGTGGACGTGCGTTCCTCGGTGCCTCTCAGCGTCCAGATCGCACTGAAAATCGGGGCAGCGAACACCCAGATTACGGTCGAGGCAAAAGGAGAGGACCTTGTCGAGAAGGATCCCAGCTTTCATTCGGACGTGGATACGGCCCTGACCGAAAGGATGCCGCTGGAAAGTCAATCCTCGTCGGTGAGTTCGCTGGTGACGTTGGCGACGCCCGGTGTAGTGGCGGATTCCAACGGACTGTTTCACGGACTGGGCGATCACGCTGAGAATTCGTTCTCCGTCGATGGGCAGCCCATCACAGACCAACAGAGCAAAGTCTTTTCGAATCAGATTCCGCTGGATTCGATTCAGTCTATCGAGGCAGTGTCAGGCGGGCCGCCCGCCGAGTACGGCGACAAAACCAGCCTGGTAATCAAAGTAACCACGCGTTCGGGGCTTGGAGCAGGAAAGCCGACGGGAAGTGTGTATAGCTCGTATGGCAGCTTTGGCTCCGTAACGGGTGGATTTCGGCTCGCCTTTGGAAACCAGAAGTTTGGAAATTTCATCGCTGCAAACGGATTGAACACCAGCCGCTTTCTGGATCCGCCCGAACTTCAGGCCATTCACGATCGCGGCAATGAAGAAAACTTGTTCGACCGCGTGGATTATCAAGCCAGCGGCGCGGATTCCATTCATATAAATTTCCAGTACACGCGCTCCTGGTTCCAGACGCCGAATACGATCGACAACCTCAACGCCGGACTTACCGACCCTGTTACGGGCGCTCCATTGCCCGCGACGGATCAACGCGCACAAATCAGCACCTACAACATCGCGCCGGTTTGGACGCGTCTGATCAGCCCGACTACGCTCTTCACAGTCGGAGCCTTTGTGCGCCACGATCAATTCAATTATTACCCGACGGGAAACGTTTTTGCGGACGGTACTGGAGTAATTCCAGGCGGTTCCTCGGCGACTCTCAATCAGGACCGGAAACTAAGCAATGTCGGCCTTCACGCGGACTTGTCTTACGTAAAGGGCGTTCACAACATCAAAGTTGGCGGCACATTCCAACAGACGTTTCTGACGGAAAGATTCAACTTTGGAATTACCGATCCGAATTTCCTTCCATCACAAACCGATGCCGCCGGCAACCCTTGCTTTAACACGGTCACGAACCAGCCCATCGACGCACCGTGCACGGACCTGTTTCCCTTCGATCTGTCGCATCCGCATACTGGAGTTGGCTTGTTCCCGTTTAGTGGCCACACGGACGTCAAGGAAGTGGCCCTCTATGCTCAGGATACGATCAGCAAGGGCAACTGGGCATTCAATTTGGGGGCTCGCCTCGACCTATATCGCGCGATCATTCACGATTGGCAGCTCGAGCCGCGCGTGGGCGTTGCCTACAACATCAAAAAGACAAACAGCGTTCTCCGCTTGTCGTACTCGCGCGTCCTGGAGACGCCCTTCAATGAGAATTTGATTTTGGCCAGCCTGGGGGCGTCAAACCCGGTGATCACGGACGTCATTGGCGGCTCCAGCCTGCAAGCGCCGATTCGTTCCGGCCAACGCAACCAGTTCAACGCAGGCTTTCAGCAAGCGTTTGGAAAGTACGTTGTCGTGGACGCCGACTATTTGTGGAAATATACGCACAACGCGTATGACTTCTCCACGTTCGGCAACACGCCGATTTTCTTCCCCATTGCGTGGAAGAACTCGAAAATTGACGGGCCGTCTGTCCGCGTCAGCATGCCGAACTTCCACGGTCTGACGGCGCTTGCTGTGCTTGCTCACGTTCGCGCACGTTATTTCCCGCCGCAGATCGGCGGCCTGGGCGCCAGCATCAACGGCGGAGAAGTATTCCGCATCGACCACGACCAAGCATTTAACCAGACGACGCATTTTCAGTATCAACCATACAAGAATCTGCCGTGGATCGGATTCAACTGGCGTTACGACAGCGGGCTGGTCGCCAGCAATCCAAACCTGAGCGATTTTCCGACCGCCACGGGATTCCTTGACGCGGATCAGCAGACGGCTATCGGCCTCTTCTGCGTTGATGCCGGCGGCGTCACACACAACGCGTCGTTGTCCACGCCTCTTGCCGTAGGCCCCGGAACTATTTGCGGCGCCAGCCCTACTCAGACCGGTTCAAAACTGCTGAACTTGGCCGGCGCTACCTTTGATGTGGACCACAATCCGACGCGGGTCAAACCACGCAATCTGTTCGACACCAGCATCGGCGACGACAACCTGTTCCACGCAGACCATTACAAGTGGAGCCTACGGTTTACAGTGATCAATCTGACGAACAAACAAGCACTGTACAATTTTCTGAGCACGTTCAGTGGGACGCACTTCGTTTCCCCGCGAAGTTATTCCGCCGAACTGGGCTTTCACTTCTAACGGTTAGTTCTTCGCAATGATGCCGCGGGCTTCGCCGAGCTCGGGACGGTCGGCGGAGCCGCTGCACATCTCCAGCAGTTTCGCAAAATATTCGTGAGCTTCCCGGCTTTGATTTGCGGCGGTGGCGGCGCGGCCCGCGCCGAAAAGTAGATTGAAGCGGCCAGGCGACGTCTTCAGCGCGGCCTTGTACTCTGCGAGCGCGTCGGCTGGGCGTTTCGCTTCGAGCAGCATGTCCGCCAGCATTTCCCGCGCGCGCACGTTGAAGGAATCGAGCCGCTGCGATTCCTCCGTTTCCGCGGCAGCGCGCATTGTTTTCACCGCGTCGTCAATTTTTCCTTCCGCAAACGCGACCCATGCTCTGGCTTCCTGAAGCTGAATGTCGCTGTCTGACGCGCCGGTGTAATTTCCCTTTTTTTCGCCGGCGTGCTTCTTCGCCTCCGCCTCGAGCTGCACGAACGCCAGGCGTGCGCCAGCCAGATCGCCGGAACGCGCGGCGGCGACTGTCTTCGTGAATTTAAGGTCCGCAGGCAAATCCGCCGCGTCTTTCCAGCGGTGAAGTTCCATCACCATGCGATCGTGAAGCGAATCCATATGCTCCTTCATGGATTTGTCCGACGCGCCGACAACGTGATGCTCGTCCGCGATGACGGCTTCCGCCTTTGCGAGCTGGCCGCTCTGCAGATACGAATAGTTCAGAAAATCCATGGCGTGCGTCTGGTAGTGCGATTCGGCTTGATGCGCTTCCGCAGCGCGTGCCCCCGCTGCCTGCGCTGCAATATTGGAAGTAATCGAGTCCTGCCACATTCCGAGTCGAACAAAAATATGCGAAGGCATATGAATCGCATGCGAAGAATCGGGCGCGATAGCGGCGTAACGTTGCGCGGCCGCGAGACCCTTCTGCGCAAGGCTTTGCTCATCGGCTGCGTGAATCAGGTAGTGCGCGACACCGGGGTGATCAGGATTTTTCTCAAAAAGCGGATTCAGGACGCCGATTGCCTTCTGGCGCAGTTCGAGCCCTTTGGCTGCGTCTTCCTGATAAGCGAGCGCAACGAGCGACAGCGCGTAAAAGCTGCCTACTTCGACGTCGCCCGGAACACTGGCGTACCATTTTTCCATCGCCGCCGAATACGCCGCGATGCGCTGTTTTTCATCCAGCTTTTTCTGTTGAAAGAAAACCGCGGCGGTCTCGAGGAATCCCTTTTCACGCGGCGTCCCATTCTTCAACTTCTTTGCCGCGTCCAAATCCTTGCGCCCGGCGTCGAGCGTCTTCTGCTCCGGGAAGTCCCACAGTTGGTGGTAGCGGGCCATCGCCTTGCCCCAGAGTGCCAGCGCGCACTTCGGATCCTGTTTCGCCGCGTCCGCAAACGTATTTTCCGACTGTAAATATTGGAACGAATGGAGAAGCGCGGCTCCTTTTTCCAGCAGCGGTTGCGCTGCCGTCGAGCACGACGACGCAAACTGCACTTTACCGAGATGATCTTCAACGGCCGGCGGAGGTGCGGCGAACACGAATTGCGGCGCGAGCAGACTGACCGACAGACTCGAAATTACGAAGAACATTTTCATGGAAGCGGCACTCCGGAAGGCCAGCGTGATTTTAGCGCCACCCACTCACTGCGAGGCAAGAATCTTCTTTTGCCCGCCGGTTGGACGCCGCTTCCGCGCTGCGGCTACAATGTAGGTGGAGCGGTACTTCGAAGCAGGTGAGGGTGCGAAAGCTGTTTGAACCAATGCAGAATCTCTGAGGCGCTGCGGATAGACAGCCCGTGTGCACGGCCTGTCCCGCTGGCTCGTTGAAGATTTCGGGGTTTGTGCTTGCAAACTCTGAGCTAATCAATGTCACACAACGCGCGAGCGGGGCAGGAAAGCCTAACGGTTGGCTCGTGGTGCCCACCTAATTCAGAGGTTCACGGCCTAGCTCCCCACGGCCCAGCAGTCTGCTCCATTTTTATTGATGAGGGCTATGCGCGTACTTTTTATCGGTGACATTGTCGGCTCGCCCGGGCGGGAAATCGTCCGCGAGCGACTGGCGGACCTTGTCTCGACGCAAAAAATTGATCTGGTCATCGCCAACGGCGAAAATTCCGCGGCTGGATTCGGAATCACGCCTCGCATTGCCGAAGAACTGTTCGGCTATGGCGTGGAAGTGATTAGCGGCGGCAATCACAGTTGGGACAAGCGCGAAATTCTGGAGTTCATGCCGCATGAGCCGCGTCTGTTGCGGCCGGCAAATTTTGCGGAAGGTAACCCCGGAAGCGGCTTGTATGTGGGAACGGCCCGAAACGGCGTCAAATATGCCGTCATCAACGTGCAGGGCCGGATATTTCTGGCGGCGAACGACGATCCTTTCAAGAAAGTGGATGAGCTGCTCGCAAAGCTGCCGCAAGATGTCGGTTTTGTGTTGGTGGACATGCACGCCGAGACGACGAGCGAAAAGATTGCGCTTGGTTGGTATCTGGATGGGCGTGTCACAGCCGTTGTGGGCACGCATACCCACGTAACCACGGCAGATGAGCGCGTCTTGCCGAACGGCACCGCCTACATCACGGACGTCGGCATGACCGGCCCGCATGACGGCGTCATAGGCATGGATCGCGTTGGCATCGTCAAAAAATTTCTGGATGGCATGCCGGCGCGCTTCGAAGTGGCGCAAGGCGACGTGCAAATGAACAGCGTGTTGATTGAAACGGACGACGCGGCGCCGCGAAATTCGGCCGGCCGATTTGTGGCGAAATCGATCGAACGCCTCCGCCTGAGAATCGATTGAGCATATCCGGAACACGGCAGGTGCTTCATGCAAGCAACCGGAAATCGCTGGCGATAATCTGAACAAACGACGGAAGAAGGGGTAGGTCCAGCCTTGAAAGCGATTGCGGTGATGTGTCTGGTGTTGAGCGCGGCTTGTGGCGCCGCGGCCCAAGTGGACGGCGAACTTGTGGCGAAGCGGCGCGTATATGCGCCTATTGGCCCTGGTTTAAAGGCCGTCCGCCATGGCGTTGACGGGAAATTCTATGTTCTGGCGTCTCCAAATCCGGGCTTGATCGTCTTTTCACCAGAGGGCAAGAAACTCCTGGCGATGAAGGAAGCCGGCGGGCTGCAACCGGCCGCATTGGAGGAATTGCGCAAGTCCGGCGAAGTCCTGACCCAATTCGGCGAAGATTGTGACGTCGACGCCGACGGAAACATCTATATCGCGGATCAGGGCGCAAACGCGGTGCAGGTGTACGCAAAAGAAGGGCGCCACCTGCGGTCGATTTCCATCAATGCGCCGGTTTCGGTTGCGGCATTGCCGGACAACGAGGTAGCCGTCGCGACGTTTCGCGATCCTTCGCTCGTCGTCGTATTCGACAAGAATGGGCGGCGCGTACGCGAGTTCGGCGACCTGGACGTTCTGACGGAACGCAAAGAATTGAATCGCTTCTTGAACATCGGCGAGCTCGCATCCGACGAGCAAGGCCATCTCTACTATGGCTTCAACTATTATCCCGAGCCGACCGTGCGGCAGTTCGACCGGTTCGGTTACGCCAAACAGGAAGTGCGCTACACGGCGCTCGACGCCTTGCCCCAGGCCCAAGCGCTGCGCCGCGAAATAGAAAAACAGGAACGCCGCGGCGATCCGCCGATCTTCAAAAGAATTTTGACGGCGATTGGCATAGATCACGAAACAGGCGAAGTCTGGATGGCGATGAACGACACGCTGCTGCGCTTCGACAAGGAAGGAAATCGGCGCGCAACATATCTTATCTACACTCCCGACAATGCGCGGCTCGATGCGACCGTGATTTTGGTGCTGAAGGACCGCTTGCTCATCGGCGGAGACCCGATTGGAATTTACGAATTCGATCGTCCCGAGAGCCGCTGAAAAAATTTTGTCCCGCTCCGGTAATTCTTTTCCACAGGCGCAGATTTCTGCATCGACGTTTCAGAATGGTTTCGTATGAGGAAAAATTTTGCGTGAATTGCGGTTTGCCGCGAAAACAAACGCTCCTGCGAGCAATGCCGCCGCGACTTGCACAATTCCAGTGCTTGTGGAAAAGTTGTGCATGCAGTGTGCAAGGCCTTCAAGATCTTCGCACACTTTTCGCTTGCCCACGCATCGCCAATCGGAGACAATCCCGCGCTGTCGAAAAGCGGCGGTAATCGGGCCAACAACACTCGGATTCACCGCGCGCTGGCATCAGGGGCCACAAGCACAAACCGGGCGCAGGGAAAGCCGAAAGCCAACGGAAAGTTTGCCTGAGACTTGCTTTCCACAAGATATCCACACTTGTGGAAATAGTTTGGGTACGGATTTTTTGTCTAATGACGACTGCGACGCATACATCGAAGGAACGAGAAACCACCGGAATGTGGGATAAGTTTTTGGAACGGGTGAAGTCCCGGGTTAGCCTGAACACTTTTACAACCTGGTTTGCGCCGACGCGGATGAATCGCGCCGATGGCGACATAATTTATGTTCAGATTCCGACTGTTGTGTTCCGCCAGGTTCTAACGCGGACCTACGGCGAAATCATTCGCGCGGTCTTTCATGAACTGGGCATGCCGAATCTGAAAGTGCAGTATGTCTGCACCGAAGAAGAAGCCGCTCCGGCTCCTCAGCCGGTCGTGCCGGTCAAGCAATCGAAGCTCGACTTCGAAAGCAGCGACAACCAGCTGCAAGCTCGCTACACCTTCGACACATTCGTCGTCGGCAAATCCAATGAATTTGCGCACGCCGCTTCGCGAGCCGTTGCCGAGCAGCCCTCCAAAGCTTACAACCCGCTCTTCCTTTATGGCGGCGTGGGTATGGGCAAAACCCACTTGATGCATGCAATCGGGCATGTCATCAAGAAGCGGAATCCCGCGGCGCGCCTCTGCTACGTCAGCGCGGAGAAATTTACGATCGAAGTCATCAACTCCTTGCGCTTTGACAAGATGATTTCCTTCCGCGACCGCTTCCATACGGTCGACGTCCTGCTCGTGGACGACATCCAGTTCATCGCCGGCAAAGAGCGCACTCAGGAAGAGTTCTTTCACACCTTCAACGCGCTGTATGAGCAAGGCAAACAGATCGTCATTTCATCCGATTGCCTGCCAAAAGATATCAACTCGATTGAAGAGCGCCTGCGTTCCCGTTTTGAGTGGGGCTTGATCGCGGATATCCAGCCGCCCGACCTCGAAACAAAAATTGCGATCTTGCAGAAGAAGGCGGAGAACGAACGGTTCACTCTGCCGGACGATGTCGCTGAGTACATCGCCAGGGCCATCAAGTCCAACGTTCGCGAGCTGGAGGGTGCCCTGACGCGCCTGATGGCCTATGGTTCGCTGACCGGAGCCGCGATTTCTCTCGCCACGGCACAACAAGTTCTGCGCAACATCATCGCGTCCCAGGAAAAGCGTGTAACGATCGATCTAATCCAGAAGCGCGTCAGCGAGCACTTTAATTTACGCGAGCAGGACCTGAAGGTGCGCAGCAACACGCGCGCCATCGCGTTTCCGCGCCAAGTGGCGATGTACATCGTCAAGCAGCTCACTACCGCGTCGCTGCCGGAAATCGGCCGCCAATTCGGCGGCAAACACCACACCACTGTCCTTCACTCGATCAATAAGATTGAAGAGATGCGCCGGTCCGACAAAGACCTCAATCGCGTGATCACGCGCCTCATGGACGCGCTCCAGTAACTAGCCTTCGTTCTTCACGAAAATTGCGCGTGCGTCTCTGGTCCAGGCATTGGCCTGCGCGGCTGCTGCGAGCGGTCGTTGGCGAAAAATCGTCCCGCCAGCCCTGTGGAGAACCATTGAGAATCGCGCGGAAAAGAAGTGGAGCCATGTGGGAAATATCCGCGGTCCGTTGGAATTCTTAAACCGTCCGGAGAGTTTTCCGCTATTTTCACTTTTCGCCACATACACATCGGCGTCGCAACCTGCTTAAGCGACTGTAGTTGAAATGCTTTCCACAAATTCACAGCTATCATCACAACAACAAGGGTCTATTTCGTTTTTTGAATTCCGAAAAGACCTTTTCTCTGATGATGGTTGTTGCTTGTGAATTTCCCGGCAGTGACTCCTTAGTCCCAAGCGAACTCCAATTATTTCCACAGCGGCTCACGTATCGCCGCGCTTTTCAGAGGCGCGAAAAGCGAGTAAAGTAACGCCAGTGCAGTTGCGTCCCAGGAAAGGTCTTTCGACATGACGGCAACCGGAACCGCACGCGAGGAAAGCCACTCCATGGAATTCAGCGTAACAAAATCAGCGCTGTTGAATGAGCTCAATACGACGCAGGGCGTTGTCGAGCGCAAGACTACGATTCCGATTCTTTCGAATTTACTCGTCGAGGCCAAAGGGAGCCGGCTGACGATCACCGCAACAGACCTCGAGCTCAGCGTCCGCACTTCGTGCGAAGCAAAAGTGAAAAAAGAAGGTGCCGGCACAATCCCCGCGAAGAAACTTTTAGAACTCGTCCGCCTGCTGCCCGAAGGTGAAATCAAGTTCAAGCTGCTGGAAAATCACTGGATCGAAATCGTCAGCGACAAAAAGAAATACAAACTGGTCGGCATGGCCAAGGAAAATTTTCCCGCGTTGCCGGCAATGCCGCACGTGATGGTGAAGATTCCAACGGCGACTTTGGAAAGCCTCATTGCCAAAACAAAATTCGCAATCTCCATGGAAGAATCCCGCTACACGCTCAATGGCGGATTGCTCATCCTGAAGCCGGACACCGTCGCCATGGTTGCCACCGACGGCCACCGCCTGGCGCTCGCGGAAACCGACCAAAAACTTGCAGGCCTCAACGGCGAAGTAAAAGTCCTCATTCCCAAAAAAGCGATGGACGAAGTCGAAAAACTTTCCGCGGCCTCCGGCGCCGATGCGCAGATGGAATTTGCCAAAGACGAAAGCCATCTCTTTTTTCAGGCCGGTCATCGCTTGCTGATTTCCCGCATTCTCACCGGACAATTCCCGAATTACGAAGCTGTGCTTCCCCGCGACAACAACAAGAGCATCGTTCTCGAACGCGCCGAACTCACCGACGCCGTCCGCCGCGTCTCTCAACTCGCCGACCAGCGTTCGCACGCCGTAAAACTTTCCGTTTCTACTGAGGGGGTCGAAATCTCCGCCTCCAGCCCCGAATACGGCGAAGCAAAAGAAAATATCGATAAGGAATACAAGGGCGATGCCATCTCCATCGGCTTCAATTCCAGTTACATGCTCGATTTTCTCGCTGCCGCCGCCGAAGGCCCCATCAGCATCGAACTCAAAGACGAACAATCCGCCGGCCAGATGCGTCCGCTGGCCGACGAATCCTATCGCTACCGCTACATCATCATGCCCATGCGCATCTGATCTGGAATTCCCTGCGATTTCCTTCAGAAATGGCGCCCTTTCGGGCGCCATTTTTATTTGTACCAGCGTCCCGATTCCGGCTTGTATCTCATTCAATATAAACATTTTATTCGGCAAAAAAAGTCCCATGCGACCTTGAGAAATGTCCTCAAATCAAGTATTATTTCCCTGTTGTCGATTCGCTTTTGTTTCCTCCAAATCGACACGTTCGCCAGGTGAATTTCGGCCCCGTTTTCCGCTTCGCGCCAGAAGCGTTTGGCCAAACTTCGCTTGGAGTTGTTCGAGTCTTCGCCGCGTCTCGCTGCGCGAGATGGGATGGAGCAGGAACCCTACGAGTTTCGGAATTGCCCAGCGCGGATCGCTTGCGATCCTCCTCGTTTCCGGAATCAAAGGGTAAGGAACGCGCCGCATTGCGGCTGTCCCTGAAGGACGCACGGAAAAATCCGCACGCACGCCTTTCCTAGCTTCAAGAAAAAATGAACGAGTTCAAACGGCTCGCGCACTGATTCGCAGTCTGTTTCGCGCCGCAACAATTGCGCGCAAAGTTTCGTCGAGTCCGGATTTGCATTGAGGGAGAAAAATGGGCGACAAAGAAAACGTTGGCGGCAAGGCGCCGGGCGGACATCAGTACGACGCAAAGTCCATCAAAGTGCTCGGCGGTCTCGAAGCGGTGCGCTTGCGTCCCGCGATGTACATCGGCTCCACCGGCGAAATGGGCTTGCACCACCTCGTCTGGGAAGTCGTCGACAACTCCGTCGACGAAGCCATGGCCGGCTACGCCGATGAAGTCAACGTCACCGTCCATGAAGACAACTCCGTCACCGTCGTCGACAACGGCCGCGGCATTCCCGTCGACATGCACGCGACGGAAAAGCGTCCCGCCGCCGAAGTCGTTCTCACCGTCCTCCACGCCGGCGGAAAATTCGACAGCGATACGTACAAAGTTTCCGGCGGCCTCCACGGCGTCGGCGTCTCCGTCGTCAACGCTCTCTCCGATTGGCTCGAACTCGAAATCCAGCGCGACGGCGCCGTCTGGGAACAGACTTACGAAAAAGGCAAGCCCACTTCGAAGCTCAAGCAAACCGGCAAAACGCGCAAGACCGGCACAAAAGTTACCTTTCATCCCGACGCGTCCATCTTCGAAAAAACCGTTTTCAGCTACGACACGCTCGCCACTCGTCTCCGCGAATACGCTTTCCTCAACAAAGGCCTTAAAGTCACGCTCACCGACGAACGCGCCGAAAAAAGCGCCGAGTTCCGCTTCACCGGCGGCATCGCCGAATTCGTCAAGCATCTCAACCGCGGCAAAGAGACTCTCCACGATTCGCCCATCTACATGGAAGGCAAACGCGGCAACGTCGAAATCGAAATCGCCCTCCAGTACAACGACAGCTACGGCGAAAACGTTTTTGCTTTCGCCAACACCATCAACACCGTCGACGGCGGCACGCATCTTTCCGGATTTCGCTCTGCGCTCACTCGCACCATCAACAATTTTGCTTCCGCCAACGGCATGCTCAAGGAGCAAAAAGACGAAGTTGGCATCACCGGTGATGACGTTCGCGAAGGCCTCGTCGCCGTCGTCAGCGTGCGCCTCCCGCAGCCTCAGTTCGAAGGCCAGACCAAGGGCAAACTCAACAGCGACATCAAGGGCGACGTCGAACAGATCGTCAACGAACGCCTCGGCGAATGGTTCGACAAACATTCCACCGTCGCTCGCCGCATCATCGGCAAATGTATTGACGCAGCCCGCGCCCGCGAAGCTGCCCGCAAAGCGCGCGAACTCACGCGCCGCAAGTCCGCCATGGATTCGAGCGGCCTACCCGGAAAACTCGCCGATTGCCAGGAACGCGATCCCAGCCGCTGCGAACTTTTCGTCGTTGAGGGAGAATCCGCAGGCGGCTCCGCAAAAATGGGCCGCGACCGCAAGTACCAGGCGATCCTTCCCCTTAAAGGTAAAATTCTGAACGTCGAGAAAGCGCGCTACGACAAAATGCTCGGCCACGAGGAAATTCGCGCCATCATCACCGCGCTTGGCACCGGCATCGGCAAAGACGATTTCGACGCCGGAAAACTTCGCTATCACAAAATTATCTTGATGACCGACGCGGACGTCGACGGCAGCCACATTCGCACATTGCTCCTCACGTTCTTCTTCCGCCACATGAAAGAGCTCATCGAACGCGGTCACGTCTACATCGCGCAGCCGCCTCTCTATCGCGTGAAGCGCGGCAAAACCGAAAAGTACATTCGCGATGAGCGTGATTTCGCGCGTGAATTGATGAAGCGCGCCACCGAAGACCACGTCGTCAAAGCAAAAGAAGGCGTCAATCTCGACGGCGCAAAGCTCACCTCTTTCTTGCTGAACGTTCAGGAATATGAAGCGGCCGCCGCAAAACTCGGCCGTCGCTTGCGCGAACCAGCGCTCGTCGAAATCCTCGCCGAAAGCAGCCTCGAAAAGAAGACGGACTTCGAAGACAAGAAAGCGCTCGAAAAGATTTTGAAGGAAATCGACAAAGCCAAACTCAAGCTCGAAGGAAAACTTACCTTCGACGAAGAGCACAGCCTCTACGAAATCCACTTCGGCCCGCCGCACAACCAGAAAATCAATTGGGCGCTCGCCTCGAATCCTGAATACAAGCGTCTGCGCGCCCTCACCAAGCAGATCGAAGAGTTCAATCATCCGCCCTTCACCATCTCCACCAATGGCACCAAGGTGAACAAGGAAAAAGTCGTCGACGTCTTGAATTACGTTGTCGAAGACGCCAAAAAAGATTTCACCATCACCCGATTCAAGGGCCTCGGCGAAATGAACGCCGAACAGCTTTGGGACACCACCATGAACGCGGACACGCGCACGCTCCTCCAGGTCAAACTCGAAGACGCCGTCGCCGCCGAAGATATTTTCACGACTCTCATGGGCGAAAACGTCGAAGCGCGCCGCAAGTTCATTGAGGAAAATGCTCTTGAAGTCGTGAACTTGGATATTTAATTCGCCGATGTTTTATCAACTCGGATGGACGACATTGCCGGGATTGCGCGGGTTAAGTTGCTCCGAGTTTCGCGCAGCCGCAACAAACGCACCAGACGCGGTCAACGGCGTGGCAGTCGAATTTGCAAGTGAAGCCGACCGTGACGCGTTCTTGAAGCAGCTTGAAGCCGAGTTTGCGCCGCGCCGCTTCACCAACGCGGCCGACGCGTTCGACACGGTGAAAGCCTACGTGCTGGAACGCGGTAACAAGTAGCAGCAAAGTTTTTCGTTACGAAGACGAGGAAAAATGGCGGACGAGATAAAACAATCAATAGTCCTTCCGATCGATATTGAAGCGGAGATGAGGAAGTCGTACCTCGACTACTCCATGAGCGTCATCATCGCGCGCGCGCTTCCCGACGTGCGCGACGGCCTCAAACCGGTCCAGCGCCGCATCCTCGTCGCCATGAACGACCTCGGCCTCGCCTCCAATCGTGGCTACCGCAAATGCGCCAAAATCTGCGGCGACACTTCCGGCAACTATCACCCGCACGGTGAAGCGGTCATCTATCCCGCAATGGTTCGCCTCGCGCAGGACTTCAACCTCCGTTACATGCTGGTGGACGGTCAGGGTAATTTTGGCTCGGTTGACGGCGATCCTCCCGCGGCCATGCGGTATACGGAAGCGCGCCTTGCGAAAATTTCCGAAGACATTCTCGCCGACCTCGAAAAAGAAACCGTCGACTTCATTCCGAACTTCGATCAGACGCGCGAAGAGCCCGTCGTCCTCCCGTCGCGAATTCCAAATCTTCTCGTCAATGGCGCCAGCGGCATCGCCGTCGGCATGGCCACCAACATTCCGCCGCACAACCTCCGCGAAATCGTGGACGCCGCGATTCTCCTCATCGAAAAGCCCGACGCAACGCTCAAAGAAGTCATGAAGCTCGTGCCCGGACCGGATTTTCCGACCGGCGCCTATATCGCCGGCCGCGAAGGCATCGAAGCGGCGTACAAGACCGGCCGCGGCAGCTTCACCATGCGCGCGAAAGCCGCGATCGAAGAAGCCTCCAAGGACCGCGAAAATATCGTCATCACCGAAATTCCATATCAGGTAAACAAAGCAAAGCTCATCGAGCGCATCGCCGACCTCGTGCAGAACAAAAAAATAGAAGGCATCTCCGACGTGCGCGATGAATCCTCCCGCGAAGGCATGCGCGTCGTCATCGAGCTCAAGCGTGGCGAAGAATCGCAACTCATTCTCAACAACCTTTTCAAGCAGACGCAGATGCAGGAATCGTTCCACGTCATCCTGCTCTCCATCGTCGGAGGCCAGCCGCGCGAACTCGGCCTCATTCCTCTCATCAAGCTTTTTATCGAACACCGCATGGAAGTCGTGCGCCGCCGCACGATCTTCGAATTGCGCAAGGCGGAAGAGCGCGAACACATTTTGGTCGGCTACCAGATCGCGCTCGACCATCTCGACAACGTCATTCGCATTATCCGCGGATCTTCCAGCCGCGCCGAAGCCAAAGAAAACCTGTTCAAGTATTTCAGCGAGCAGGACGTCACCATCGTCGAAAACGGCAAATCGAAAAAACTCGAAGGCGTAAAACTCGATGGCCGCAAATATCGCTTCATCGGCGCAGCGGAAATTGAAGCCGCCGGCCGCGCTGGCTCTCTTAATCTCAGCTACAAGCAGATCGACGCCATCCTCGAACTGCAACTGCACCGCCTCACGCAGCTTTCCATCGACGAAATTGTCAACGAGTTGAAGTCCATCCGCGATTTGATCGCCGAACTCAGGGAAATTCTCGCCAGCGAACGCAAATTGAAAGCCGTCATCACTGCCGAGCTAAAGGAAGTTCACAAAGCTTACGGCGACGATCGCCGCACGCAAATCGTCGACAAGGTCGACGAAATCAAGCTCGAAGACCTGATCGCCGACACCGACCAGCTCATCACCGTGAGTCACGCCGGCTACATCAAGCGCACGCCGGCGGATACCTACCGCCATCAATCGCGTGGCGGCAAAGGCCGCATCGGCGCCAAGACAAAGGAAGAAGACTTCGTCGAGCACCTCTTCGTCGCGTCCGCGCACAGTTACATCTTGCTCTTTACGTCGAAGGGCCGTGTCTACTGGCAAAAAGTGTATGAATTGCCCGAAGCCGCTGCAGCGACGCGCGGAAAAGCCATCAGTAGCCTCGTGAAATTCCAGGAAGACGAAAAGCTTACCGCTCTTGTCGCCGCCACCAATCTCGAAGCCGCCGACACATTCGTCTTCATGGCCACCAAGAACGGCACCGTGAAGAAATCCACGCTCGCGGAATTTTCGAATCCTCGCTCGACCGGCATTATCGCCATCAACCTCGAAGCGAAAGATGAACTCATCGGCGCAAAACTCACCGACGGCAAGCAGATGATCTTCCTCGCCAGCCACGAAGGCCAGGCCATTCTCTTCCGCGAAACCGAAGTCCGCGCCATGGGCCGCAACGCCGGTGGCGTCAACGGCATGGACCTCGACAAGGACGATTACGTCGTCAGCATGGACGCCGTCCAGCCGGACTTCGAAATCATCGCCAAGGAACGCAAGAAGACCACGCAGAATCTCGAAGAACTCGAAAACGAGGACATCAAGGATTCGCTTACCACGCTGATGCTCACCGTCGCCGAAAAGGGTTACGGCAAGCGCACCGCTCTCGCCGAATACCGCATCACTTCGCGCGGCGGCAAAGGCGTCGTCAACATGAAGACCACCGACCGCAACGGTTCCGTCGTCGCCACTCTTCAGGTCACCGAAGAATCCGACGTCATGATCATCACCGAACACGGCAAAGTCATCCGCGTCCATGCCAACGAAATTCGCGAAGCGGGCCGCTCCACGCAGGGCGTTCGCCTGCTCAAACTCGATGGCGACGACTCCATCGCCGCCGCCGCCGTCCTCCAGGAAGAAGACGAAGAAGAAAAGAAGTAGCCTTTCCGCTGTTAACCGTCAGCGAAGGCTCTTGGTTATCGGCACAGAGATAGCTCGTCTCAACGTTTCAGGAAACCATAGCTCTACAAAGCCTGCGACAAGCAGAACAAAAACGAATGAACTCTCGCCATCAGTTGGGACAAGCAATCTAGCTTCCTTAGGAATAGTTATTCGCCACCCTGCCCCCATGGGAGAAATGAGAGTAGGTATAAGTCTGGCTCGGAGCGCAGCTTGGACGTTATCGGAAGCCTCGTAGACATCGTCGCCAGCCCCAAGCTCGTCGAAGCGCTTCAACAGCCTGTGCTGACCAGTATCCCCACCCGGCCCTTTGGCCGGCAACAACAGCACGCGATATCGGCCCGCACTCATCACCAATAGAAGGCACTTGATTGAATTGTTCCCCTCAAGATGCAACGATCCAGCTAGGCGAGCGGGCAAAGGGACACGATCACCGTCAAAGGTAGCCGCTGCGAAGGTCAATGGCTCGAAAGTCTCACCGCTAAATACCGAGGCGCTAGGCATAAGAAAGCTGCTGAAATCCAATAAATATGCAATTATAACTTGACGGCTAACCGTCAATTACCATACGATATGCGAGGGAAGGAGAGCGTGCATCCACAAGAGATTGTGGATATGTGTCGCTAGTGATTTGTTGAAGGCGGAGGTGTATACTTCGCACCCCGTCGCAACCCCTCTACTCCCGGAGTATCGCCAATGGCAACAACCGCGATGACGTACCCGATGCCCGACGACATTTTGAGTGCACTACTGGAACTTGCCAGGCAGGAAAAAGGTGGAAACAGTGCCCTTGTGTTCCGTGGGCACGACGAGGACCTCCAGAACGTCTTCTATAAACTTGGCCAGAAATATAGAAGCGCGCTTCTAAACACATTTGTATTTTCAAACTCCGGCCCCCGGCCGTACAGCCCGATACTGAGCGACTCAGTTTCCAAATTGCAGTTAGCTGGCCTAATAGGCAGGCAAAACCCAGACTATGAATTTATCTTCACGACGCCGGCTACGGCGGACTACTATCAAGTTGTGCTGTCAAAGCGATTTACTGAAGATCAAAAAAATGAGCTAAGGGAAATTGCACACGGATTATTAGAACTAGTACATACAGTGTAATATAGCGGGTGCATGAGCACCGGCCGCAGCCGCAGCGCCAGTCTCCCCTTGGAAGAGCGTGTAGAGCGCTTTGTCAAATGGATTTTCAGGGGCTACCAACCAGCTCAGTGGCGTGGGCCAAAGATAATCAACGACTCCCTGCTAGGTAACCAGTTTTTCTCAAAACACGAAGTTGCTGTGATCGATTCTCCTTTACTTCAACGCCTAAAGCGAATCAAGCAAACGGGGCTCGTCTACCAGGTCTATCCCTCGGCGACCCACTCCAGATTTGAGCATTCACTCGGCGTGACGACAATCGCAGAGCGATGTCTTCGAGCTATACAGGACCGCGTGCAGGTCGAATCTGGCAAGACGGTCGCCAACTTCGATAGAACATGCGGTGACCTCGCCCACTTGAGAATGGCAGCGTTGCTACACGACGTGGGACACGGCCTCTGCTCTCACGCATCCGAGCAAATCTATGAGCTTCTTGGTGACTTGCAAGAATTTCGGAATAGCCCTACATATACCAAGAACGCGCCTGGCGAAATCCTCTCGTACCTGATGATCACGTCGAATACCTTTCGAGGATGGTTCGAGGAATTCGTAGTTAAATCCTGCGGCGCAAAGGTCGACCTAGGGCTCGTCGGCGAATTGGTTTTGGGACGACACAAAGACCCTAATCTTCATTTTTTGGCACAAATCATTAGCAGTCCATACGACGCGGACAAACTGGATTACATCGCACGCGACAGCTATTACTGTGGACTCGCGCTCACAGTAGATCTCGCCCGGTTCTACAGCATGATTTCGACAGCGACTGAAAATAAACACCAAGTATTGGTTCTACGAAGCTACGTGCCGCTGGAGCAGATACTCTTCAGCAAAATGATGCTAACGGGCTCCGTTTATCATCACCAAAAAGTCAAATGTCTCGACAGCATGCTCAGATCGCTCATTCAACACATTGCAAGCAATCCTGAGAGTTGCTCTGTGAAGTTCGACGGGGCTGACATTTCATTTGCTGATCCAGTGGAATATCTGTACTTGACGGATGACGAGTTCTTTAATCAGTTTCAGCCTTTTGGGGATGACTTTGTGGGAAGGATGATTTCCAGATTCCGTCGGCGTGACTTGTTTTCCCGTTCCATCGAGATTTCTAGGGGCACCGTTACCGAAAAAAGCTGGAAATCTTACGGAAGGAAACAGCTGCTCGATTTGGCCGATAATCGTGCGGACCTTGATAGGGCGGAAAAAGCGATCTATGAGTCACTACCCGACCACATCAAAAAGAGTTGTCACCGTGGAGAAGTACTTATTAGTGTACCAAAACAACCCCATATCAAAACGGATCGTGCGAGCGTGCAGTCATCGCCGAACTCGGAAATTCAGACGATTGAGAAATTCTTCCCAGTAGAGGAATGGACTCAAGCATATGCGCACAACAAATGGCGCAGTTACGTCTACGCTCCAAGAGAATACGTCAAAGAGGTTCGAGAGGCCGCCGTGGGCGTACTGAAAGAACAACTAAATATCGAAGTGGACTTAAAACGTTCCGACGAAGCCTGTCACTTAGACTAGTCTGCAGCACCACTCAGCGAAAGCTTGTCTAATTCTGTTTTGTTCGGAATTTATATTTCTAGATGTTAAAATCCACGGGCCATGAAAACTTCGCGCCGCCTGTTGCTCATACTTCTGCTGTTTGCCCCCGTCCTTTTTGCGGACAAAAAGGACAAGACACCCACACCGCCGAAAAAAGATTTCTTCGCGTTTGCCGGAACCTACACGTCAAAAACCCAAAGCAAAGGTATTTACGAATTTCGCTACGACGCGAAGAGCGGAAAACTCACTCCCATGGGTGTCGCCGCAGAAACGCCGGATCCTTCTTTTGTCGCGATTCATCCCAGTGGAAAATTTCTCTACGCCGTCAATGAAGGCGGCAAAGCCAGTTTCGTCACTTCTTTTTCGCTCGACGCGAAAACCGGCAAGTTGGTCCAACTCAATCAAGTGCCGGCGCTCGGCGAAGATCCTTGCTACATCGCGCTCGATCAGAGCGGCAAATATTTGCTCGTTGCCAATTACACTTCTGGAACGCTGGCCGTGTTTCCGATTTTGGCCGATGGAAAAATTGGCGAAAAGACCGCGCTGAATCAGGACAGCGGCAAACTTGGCCCCGTGAAAGACCGCCAGGAAGGCCCGCACGCACATTGGATCGAGACCAGCGCCGACAATCGCTACGCCCTCGCCGCCGATTTGGGCCTCGATCAGATTTTGATTTTTCAGTTTGACGCAGCCAAAGGCACCCTCGGCCCGCATATTCCTCCCGCGGCAAGTCTGAAAGCCGGGTCCGGCCCGCGCCACGCCATTTTCTCTCCGAACGGGAAATTTCTCTTTGTCGTCAGCGAGCTCAATTCGACCGCAACCAGCTTTTCGTTCGATCCGAAGAAGGGCGACCTGAAACAAGTCAACAGCGTCTCCACGTTGTCGCCGGATTTTTCCGGCCGCAATGATGTCGCCGAGGTTGCGATCCATCCCAGCGGACGGTTTTTGTACGTCTCCAATCGCGGCATGGACAGCATCGCCATCGTCGGCGTCGACGTGAAAAAAGGGACGCTTACCCCGATGGGTGGCGTGCCGACCGGCGGAAAAGAGCCGCGTCACTTCACGTTCGACCCCTCCGGCAATTTCCTTTTTGTCGAGAATCAATTCAGCGACACAATTGTCACCTTCCACGTCGACGCGAATACCGGCCAGCTCACTCCAACTGGAGAAAACGTCGCCGTACCTTCTCCCGTCTGCCTCAAATTCATCGCTGCCGAATAACTCTTTCACAAAATCGCTGGTTGATTTTGCCGAGCGCAGTTCTCGTCTTTCTGCGTTACAATCCCGCCTTTGTGTGCGCGGTCCCTGGGAGAACCTCATGAACCGGAATCATTTCTGGAAAGCAATTTCGTTTTTTGCGCTGTTTGCGATTGCGACGCCGTTGGCTTGGGCGGACGGTGAAACCGTGCCGGGGCGCGATCCAAAACAACCCGTCGATGAGGCGTACACGGCGAAGATGAAGAAGTACACGACGGCGCCATACTTCTCTTCGCCGCTCGTGGATTATTTGCCCGCCTCGAAAAATGTTCCAACGCCGGAGGTTGTGCTCGGCGATGTCGCCGGCGCGCCGGGAATTCTTCCCTACGCGGAGGAAGTTTATAAATACATGCGCCTGCTCGAAAAAGCCAGCCCGCGCGTGAAAGTTTTTTCGATCGGAACCACGGAAGAAGGCCGCGAAATGATCGCGGTTGCCGTTTCGTCCGAAGAAAATCTGAAAAAACTCGATGAAAACCGCGCCAGGCTCGCGAAACTTTCTGACCCGCGCACAATTCAGTTGAACGACGCCGAAGCGGACAAACTCGTCGCGCAGAGCACGCCCGTTTATTACGTGACGGGAACGATTCACTCGCCCGAAACAGGCGCGCCGACCGCTTTGATGGAATTGGCGTATCGCCTCGCGGTGGATGAGAGCCCGTATATCAAGGAAATTCGCGATGGCGTAATTACGCTCATCACGCCGGTCGTCGAAGTCGACGGCCGCGACCGCGTCGTCGACGTTTACAAATGGCATCTCGCGCATCCGAAAGATTTTTATCCGCCGCTGATTTATTGGGGCAAGTACGTTGCACACGACAACAATCGTGACGCCATGGGCGTGACGCTGAAGCTCACCGAGAACGTGCTGAATACCTACGTCGATCAGAAAGCGCAGGTGCTGCACGATCTGCACGAATCGGTCCCCTATCTTTATGACAACACCGTTGGCGATGGACCGTACAACGCGTGGATCGATCCCATTCTCGCCGACGAATGGAACATGATCGCGTCGAGGAACGTGGCGGACATGACGAAGTTCGGAATGCCGGGCGTATTTACGCACGGGGATTTCGATACGTGGTCGCCGGGATATTTGATGTTTATCGCCGCGATGCACAACGGCATCAGCCGTTTGTACGAGACGTTCGGCAACGGAAACGCGGACACGCGGGAACGGACGCTCGAGCCGGAAGAGTACGCGCGCACGTGGTTCAAGCAGAATCCGCCGCTGCCGAAAACGCTGTGGTCCCAACGCGACAACAACAACTATGAAGAAACCGGGTTGCTCGTTTCTCTTCATTACTTCAACGAAAATAAGCGCCTCTTCCTCAAGAATTTTTATCTAAAGGCAAAACGTTCCGTTACAAAACCGGGAGCGGAAGGACCGGCGGCGTACGTTTTGCCGGGGGACGAACCGCGCGGAACGTTGCAGGCGGAATTGCTGCAAGTTTTGCAGAAACAAAAAGTGGAAATCTCGCGGGCGAAATCGGCGATCACGATTACGCTTCCGGTGAAAAAAGAAAGGAAAAAAGAGGCAGAAAAAGCCGGCGAATCGAAAGACGCGAAAGATGTGAAGCCGGCGGTGGCTCCGACAAAAACTTTTCCGGCGGGCAGCTTTGTTGTGCGCATGGACCAGCCATATTCGCGGATCGCGGATGCGCTCTTGGACCACCAGTACTGGAGCCCGGAAGATCCGCAGAAAACGCCGTACGACGATACGGGCTGGACGTTTGGCGAATTGTTCGGCGTGCAAGTGGTTCGCGTGACGGACGCGAAAGTGCTCGATGCGCCGATGGAAAAAGTTTCCGATGTGCGCGCAGTTGGCGGCGTGAAAGGCGAAGGCGGGGTGTTTGCGATCAACAACCATGCGGAGCCCGCACTGGCGACGCTGCGATACAAATTGAAAGACGCGGCAATCGATGCCGCGGAAGAAAGTTTCGAGTCAGGCGGAACGAAGTTTACGCGCGGAACATTTTTGATTCGCGATGCGAAGCGTGCCGATGTCGAAAGCGCCGCAAAAGAACTGGGGCTGCAAGTCATGGCGCTGGGAGCAGCGCCGAGTGTGAAAACGCATCCGGTGCGGGCGGCGCGGATTGCGTACGTGCATACCTGGCTGAGCACACAGATGGAAGGCTGGTGGCGGCTTGCGCTCGATTCGATGCAAATTCCGTACGAATACATGAGCACGCAAGCGATTGCGAAGATTCCCGATTTGCGCGCGAAATACGACGTGATTCTATTTCCGCCGGTGGGAATCAACGCATCGGCGACGGCAATTATCCAGGGATTGCCGACGTCGTGGGGAAATCCGTTGCCCTGGCAAAAAACGGAACTGACGCCGAATCTGGTTGGAAAAAATGATGCGACGGATGACATCCGGCCGGGGCTTGGATACGACGGAGTGGCAAAACTGCAAAGCTTTGTGGAAAAAGGCGGCGTGCTTTTGACCGCGGACGATACGGCACAGTTTGCGATTTCGATTGGCATGGGTGCGGGAGTGAATGCCGCGCGCAGCGAGAAGATGAAAATTGTCGGCGCTGTGGTGGGAACGCAACTTGTGGATGCCGCGAGTCCGATCGCGTACGGATACGACGAAAAGTTTTCCGCGTATTGCGACGACGGCGTGATTTTTTCGCTGAGCAGCGTGGCGGGGGGACGGCGACGGCGGCATCTTGGTCCGGATATGCGCGAACGTCCGACGGGGCGCGGCACGAAGGATGAACCGGACTTTACCGTGGGCCGCGTGGGAGCAGAAGCACCGGAAGAACAAGAATCGGAAGTGTGGGAGTTTCCCCCGGTGACGGACGAGCAGAAGCACAACAATGCGCGTGTGATTCCGGCGGCGAATCGGGCGCGGGTCGTACTGCGATACGCGAACGCGAAGGATTTGCTGATTTCCGGACTCGTGGAAAACGGCGGCGACATCGCGCAACATCCCGCGGTGCTGGATGTGCCGGTGGGACAAGGACACGTGGTGCTTTTTTCGATCAACCCGGTGTATCGCGGGGAGACGCGCGGGACGTATTCTCTGGTGCTGAATGCGGTGATGAATTTCGACAACTTGAATGCGGGCCGGAAAGACGCGGCGAACTGAAGAGAAAAACAGGATTTGCCACAGAGGCACAGAGAACACAGAGAAAAACTGGGAAAAGGCAGAACGTCCTTGTGACAGGGAGGCTCTGAAGTTTTAGCTTGAGGGCCACGAGGAAGCGGCAGCTGGGCTGCCCTTCGGCCTTGCTCAGGGCAAGCCGCACTCCATATTGCTTGCGAAATGGGGCGGTTGGGGTACAATCCCCGCCGCCATGGGCAAGAAGAAGGCAAAGAAGGCGGCGCGGAAGAGTAGAGGCTCGAAGCGAGCGAGCGCCGCGAACCACACGAAACTTCCGAAGAGCGGAGTGACGCTGGTCGTGTTGCTGCGCGCACGCGCGGGACACGAGCCGTTTTTGGAAGCGGAGCTGCGGGCTCTGGTGGCACCGACGAGGAAAGAAGATGGGTGCCTGCAGTACGACTTGCACCGAGCGGCAGAAGGCACCGGCGCGTACCTGCTGCATGAGGTGTGGGAGTCGCGGGAGGACCACACGGCGCATACGAAGACGGATCACTTCCTGCGTTGGAACGCTCGGAAGGATGCGCTGCTGGCGTCGCGGGAAGTGACGTTCTGGACGCAAATCGCTTAGGCTGGCCGACGGTCTGGGGGGCCCCCTCCCCCTATTTTTCGTAAGTATTCATTCTAATGAACTTAAGGCGGACCCACCCCCCCTAGTACTGGGACGCGCTGATTCGACATGAATACGCCGCGGTGCAAAGCGTTTGATCTTGATTCCCCGATAGGCGAGGAAAATTCAGTTTTCAAAGAGCAACGGTGCGGTTTTTCACCGGCCGGATTGCGGATGAAGCGAGCAATCAGTTTTGATCGTAGTGAGTTGTAGAGCGCACGACAAGTGAACGATGGGATAGAAAACGGACGGCTGTACTTTTGGGGAGGCGAGAATCTGTCCATATATCAGCGAGTGGTTAGATTCGGATGGCGATTTTTACTTCGGTTCAGGTGTGCTGTACCATCGCGGGCGTGAAACCATTCGAGTTCTTGGATGTGGCAGTTTCTCCATGCGAGTCTGGCATGAAACTGGTTCGCCGAGAGCGCCATTCCTGATAGGAGCGCCAAATGATCGTCGTAACAGGTGCAACTGGCCGCACGGGAAGAGCGACTACGGAAGCGTTGCTCGCCAAAGGTGAAAAGGTTCGCGTGGTCGGGAGAGACGCGAAGAGGCTGGCAGCATTGATGGAGCTCGGCGCGGAACCCTTCGTCGGTAAAGTCGAAGAAGTCGCTTCGATGACAGAAGCTTTCAGCGGCGCTTCCTCCGTCTACCTAGTTCTGCCCGAGGACCTCTCACAGGAAGATTTGCGGGCGCACCAAGATCGTGTTTCCGGTTCGTACGCTGCCGCGATCGGCCAAGCCCAGGTACGGTTCGTCGTGAATCTAAGCAGTATTGGCGCTCAGCATTGGAAAGGCACCGGCCCGATCGTCGGGCTGCACAATCAGGAACAAAACCTGAACCGCGTCCTCGGACTTAACGTGCTCCACCTGCGCGCGGCATACTTTATGGAAAATCTTTTGATGAGTATCGAGCCTCTACGCTCCATGGGAGTACTTCCTGGCGGTCTGCGACCCGACGCGCCAATGCCGTGGATTGCCACGAAAGACATCGGCGAATATGCTGCGTCCCGGCTAGCCAGCCGCGATTTTTCCGGAAGCTCGATCCAGGAACTACACGGACAGCGCGACATTTCCATGGAGGAGGCGGCCTCCATTGTTGGCAAGGCAATTGGCAAACCCGATCTTGCGTACGTCTACGTTCCAAGCATTGCCCTTGAGGCGTCCATTCTGCAGATGGGTTTGCCGAAGAAGACCGCGGAATTGATTTGTGAAATGTGCAATGGTGCGAATGAGGGCCTCATCGTGCCCCAAGAGGAGCGCTCGGCGAGGAACACCACGCCTACGACGCTCGAACAATTTGTTGAAAGGGTCTTCGCCCCCGTCTATCTCCAGACAATCTGAGAGCGGTTTCGGATGAACGGCCAACAACTGGATTGACTGCGAACCGACGCGGTGCTCAGGCCTATTGCTAGATTGTTCTCAATCGCTCTGTCGAAGGAATATCAGAACGTGTAGTCATAGCGGCTTGGGCAATCCGAATTTTTACTTCGGTATTGGGGTGCTGTAGCATCGGACCCGTGAAACCATTTGAGTTGTTGAGTGAAACCGTTTCGGCGGACGGTTCTGCGATGAAACTGGTTCGCCGCGGGGACGAGTATCTGATTCTGATTGATGGGTCGGTGCTGATGACGAGCCGGATGCATGGCTCGGAGGAAGCGCTGGCGACGTTTGGCTGCGAGCGTGCGCGGACGGCGGAGCGGCCGAGCGTTCTGATTGGCGGATTGGGGATGGGGTTTACGTTGCGTGCGACGCTCGATCTGCTTCCCGCAAATGCGACCGTTGTTGTGGCGGAGCTGGTGCCCGCGGTGGTGGAGTGGAATCGCGGGCCGCTGGGGCCACTGGCGAAGGAACCTCTGAAGGATAGGCGGGTGCGGGTGGAGATTGGAAATGTCGCGACGACAATCGGTTCGCGCGAAGGGCAGTTCGATGCGGTGCTGCTGGATGTGGACAATGGACCAGCAGCGTTGACCGACTTGAACAATGCAGGACTTTACGACGACCGCGGAATCGCCGTTGCGCATGCGAGTTTAAAGAAGGATGGAGTGCTGGCGATTTGGGCGGTGAAAGAGGATCAAAAATTTGTGCAGCGATTGCGCGCGAGTGGATTTGACGCGCAGATGAGGAGCGCTCGCGGGAGGCTGATGAAGGGTGGGCCTCGGCATAGTGTTTTTGTGGCGCGAAAGGTTTGAATGGAAGTCGATACCAGTTGTCCGGTAAGGGGACTTATCTGGAGTTGTCGCCCGGCAAATCGAGTCCGAGGATGACTTTCGAGTAGTGGACTATTCGGGATTTATCCGCGCACCAGCCCAGAGCGGACTGCGAGCTTCGAACCTCTTTTATTGCGATTCTGGAAAAGCGGGAGGTTTGCGATTCGGCGGCGTCAGCAGGTGGAAGGGGTGGTTTTTCTTGCGCTCTAGTAAGTCATTTTTTGCGGCTTCGACGAACGCGGGGTTTTTGAACATGTCGATCGCGGTGGCGGCGAGCGTTTTTGCGGCGACGAGCATGCCTTTTTGGCCGATGGACATTGCCGAACAGGCGGTTACCTGCCAGCTGTGAATCGGAACGCGATAGGGGAAAGTGGCGACTTCGAAGATCTGGCTTGGCACATTCCAACTGACGTTGCCCATATCGGTTGAGAAGGATCCCTGGCCCGGCGATTGAGGAAGTGGCTCGATTGTCTCCGCGAGTGGGAGATCTATATTTTTCTCCAGAGGTTTCTGCATTTTTTTTGCCGCCGCTTTTTCCTCGTCGGAGAATTTTGGCGGGCCTACCAAGCGCAGGTTGCGGTCCATGACTTCGGCGATGGGCCGGTTGGGAAGCAATTCATACGTATCTTCGTCCACTACGATGTCGACTTGGGTTCGCGTCATCATGGCGGCGCCACGCGCAATTTCAGAAATCCATTCCAACATATCGGCTACGTCTTCATGCTTGTTGGCGCGAATGTAGTACCACGACTCGGCTTGAGCGGGCACGACGTTGGGCTGCCCGCCGCCGTTGGTGATCACGGAGTGGATGCGCGCGTCTTCCTTCCAATGCTCGCGGGCGAAATTTACGCCGACGTCCAAGAGTTCAACGCCCTTGAGGGCGCTGCGACCGAGTTGCGGGGAGCTCGAAGCGTGCGCGGCCACTCCTTTGAACTTGAAACGTACTGAGGCCACGGCTTTGCTGAATTGGAAACTCGCACGCGTTGAATCCTGCGGATGCCAGCCGAGAAGGACATCCACATCGTTAAAGAGTCCCGCTTCGAGCATGAACGCTTTTCCGCCGATGGATTCTTCGGCAGGCGTTCCATAAAAGCGAAGGGTGCCTTTGATTTTTCCTGCCGCCATCAGTTGGGAGACGGCCACTGCGGCTCCAGCGGAGCCCGCGCCGATCAAGTTGTGTCCGCAGCCGTGGCCCGGCGCGCCTTCCTTTATTGGAGCAGCGGCGATGTCCGGCTTTTGCGAGAGGCCGGCCAGGGCATCGTATTCGCCATACATGGCAATCACTGGCTTTCCGCTGCCGTAAGTGGCGACGAAGGCCGTGGGCATGCCGGCGACTCCCTTTTCTACCCGGAAGCCGTTGGTCTCGAGATAGGCCATCAGCTCGCGGCTGGATTTGTATTCGTGCAGTGCGATCTCTGGAGAATTCCAGATGTTCAAGCTGACTTTTCGAATCGCTTCGTAGTTGGCGTCCAACCATTGAAAGGCAATCTCTTTGTCCGGATCAGAGTGGTATTCAGTAGCTGCCGATGGCGGCGGAGTTTGCGCAATGCTTGTGAGCGGCAAAGAAACAAACACAGCCAGAGATATTGAAAAACGGCGGAGTGTGGTTCGTGATTTCAAAACGTCCTCCTCAGTTTCATAAAAATTCCGGCCGCAGCTTTCACCGTCTGGAAATTGTTATCGACCTGGGCTTTTCGGCTTAGCCGAGGGGCGGACGAAGCTTCTCGAACAACGCCTCAACCGCGAGGCCCAAGCTGAGGAGTTTTCTGTCCTGGCCCTGAGGCGCGTCGAGTTCGAGGCCGACCGGCAATCCGGCTGCGGTCAGTCCAACTGGAAGGCTCAATCCAGGAATCCCTGCCATGGTGCTCAGGCGCGCATTTCGCGTGAAGGTTGCAAAGGTAGGGACTTTTTTGCCGTTGAGTTCGACCTCGGCATCGTCGCCAATCGGGCGCGCGGGCAAAATTGTGGTTGGGTACACGATAGCTGCCAGGTCATTGCTGCGGAAGTAGTCCCGATAAGCGGATTGATAGGCGGGACGAGTCTGTTTTATCGCCGCATCATAAGCTTCTTGGGTGATGGCTCTGGGGCCGAACACAAAAGTATCAAAGGGAACCTTGACATCCGAACTTGCAATTTGAGCAGCCAGGTCTTTAATCGTGATATTCGCGCCGCTATCCACGAGATAGCGCGAAACATCCCGAGGCATTTCGTAGAAGGTGACCGGTACGATTGCCGCGCCGAAGAGTTTTTCAACGTCTGTGATTTCGGCTTCCACGAGCACGCAGCCAGCTTGCCGAAGCTTGGTTAGCGCGGTCTCGATCACGGGCGCAAGACTAGCGTCCAGGTTTTCATAAAAGACGCCGCGCGGGACGCCGATGCGGACACCTTTCAGTGCCGCGGGCTGAATGTGTGCAGTATCGCCGGTGATGATGGAGTCGAACAGGGCCAAATCCGATACCGAACGGGCCATAGGCCCCGGAGTATCCCGTGTGTGGCACAGAGGAAAGATGCCCTTTCCCGGATAGCGTCCAGTCGTCGGCCGTAAGGCAGTGATGCCGCAGAGCGCCGCAGGGATTCGCACCGAACCGCCGGTGTCTGTTCCCAAGCCTGCGGCGCACAATCGCGCCGCGATGGCACAGGCGTTGCCGCCACTGCTGCCTCCGGGGATCATCGCTGGATTGTAAGGATTGTGGACTGCACCGAATGCTGAGTTATTACTCGTAATGCCGAGCGCCAACTCATGGAGATTCGTCTTGCCGAATAGAATGGCTCCTGCTGAAAATAGTGCCGCACCAACAGGAGCGTCGGTGCGTGGGCGATGATTGCGAAGGGCAGGGGTTCCGGCAGTAGTTGGTGCGTTCGCCGTGTCAATGTTGTCCTTCATCAGAACTGGCAAGCCGTGGAGCGGTCCAGACGCCTTGACGTTGCGTTTCTTATCGGCGGCCCGAGCTGACTCCAAGACCTCTTGCTCGTTCTGCCAGATGAACGCATTCAGGGCTCGATGCTTGCGACACTGCTCCAAGAGAGCGGTAACGTACTGCTCGCTTGACAAATCACCGGATTGCAGAAGAGCGACAATTTCTGTGGCGCTGAGCTCGACAAGGCTCTCGGTATGAGTTTGACCCAAGGGCGCTTTGTTCGCGTGGCCCATTCGACAAACGGATAGTCCAGAGACGCCAAGTAGCGTGCGCACGAGGAAATCGCGGCGCATTATTGGGGTTCTCATGTTCCTCCCGCAAATCTTGAACCGCAGCGAATCAGGTTCGTTTCATTGCCCGTCTTCATAATTCCGGGAGCGGTCTCAAGGTGAGGAGTGTAGTGTATTTTTGAGGAAGCAGCATGCAAATTTCAGCGTATTCAGTGGTTGTTGCTTCGACATAAAGAAAAAGTGGCGACGTCTGTGAAACTCGTCGGCAGAACGCTTAGAATCCCAAAAAGTCGTGAATCGTGTCGAATTGGTTGACTTGCATCCGTCATATGATCAGGTGCGGCTAAAACTGGAATTATTTGCGGAGTAGTCTGATGCGATTTGGGTTGCTGATTTACGAATCACCGGAATCCTTTGCAACACGGAAGATGAGTGAGAATCATCCGTACATTGGCGCGTGGCGGGCGTACTACAAAGCTCTGGTTGACGCTGGCGTATACGCCGGCGGGGATCCGTTGGAAGTACCGGAAACGGGAACTACTTTGCGCATCGAGGGAGGAAAACGGCGTGTTCAGGATGGCCCGTACGCCGACACGAAGGAGCAGTTAGCCGGAATGGTAATCCTCGAACTCCCCTCACTCGACGCGGCGCTCGATTGGGCGGCAAAATGCCCGGCGGCTTCGGTGGGCGCTGTGGAGGTCCGTCCGCTCTCGCCGCAAACCCATAACAGAATCACGAAATGAGCGGAAGCGGCCGGAACGAAGTGCATGGAACGGTCGAGAGGGTCGCGCGCGATTCTTACGGCCGCCTGGTGGCCTACCTGTCCTCTCGCACGCGCGACGTAGCCGGGGCCGAGGACGCTCTAAGCGAGGCGTTGATAGCTGCACTGACGGTCTGGCCGAGAGACGGAGTCCCGCGAAATCCCGAAGCGTGGTTACTGACTACAGCACGCCATTCGCTCATCGACTGCATCCGTCACCAGCGAGTGGTTTTGGACAGTGAGCCGACTCTTTTGCTCCACCAGGCAAGCCCCGCAGACGAAACCTTGGTGACCAAGTTTCCGGATGAACGTCTCAAGTTGCTCTTTGTATGTGCTCACCCATCGATCGATCCAGCCATGCACACCCCCCTTATGCTGCAAACCGTCCTCGGCCTGGATGCGGCGCGTATTGCCGGCGCCTTTTTGATTCCTGCTAAGACGATGGGACAGCGTCTAGTGCGCGCCAAAACAAAGATCCGTGATGCCGGCATTCAGTTTGAAATCCCACAACCGAATGCATTGCCGCAACGACTCGACGCAGTGCTTGAAGCGATTTACGCCGCCTTCGGTATCGGTTGGGACGATATGGCGGGAGCAGACCAACGCCCTTGCGACCTGGCAGAGGAAGCGGTCTGGCTCGGACGGGTGCTTCTGGAGCTAATTCCTGGTGAAGCCGAGGTTCATGGCATGATGGCCTTGATGCTCCATTGCACGGCGCGACGCGCGGCGCGACGGGGACCGCAAGGTGAGTATGTGCCGCTATCGGAGCAGGACCCGAAGCAATGGTCGTTTTCGTTGATCGCAGAGGCCGAACGGCATCTCTCTGAAGCAGCCAAACACGGGCGCTCCGGCAGGTTTCAACTTGAAGCTGCAATCCAGTCCGTACACGCTGAACGGGCCCACAGCGGACGGATTGAGTGGGCGGCGATTGCAAAATTCTACGAGCAGCTCATTCATATTTCCCCGACGCTGGGCACGCGAACCGGATACGCCGCGGCGATTGCCGAAGTGAAGGGACCTAAAGCAGGACTGGCAGTTCTGGATGCCATCGAAGCCGACATGGCATCTCGGTATCAGCCCTACTGGGCGGTCCGTGCTTACCTTCTGCGAGAGATCGGAAGAACACCTGAATCTGTAGAGGCTTACGATCGAGCGATCGGCCTGGCAGAAGATCCTGCCGTCAGACAGTTCCTATTCCAAAAACGCTCCTAGTTTCTTCATCGCGATTGTAGAAATCACCCCGTTTCACACGTCATTGCTGTAGAGGCGGCTTAGCGGCGATGCTTCGCCGCCCAAAAAATGAAGGAGCGAAGATGAAGAAGATCAGATTCACTGTTGCCATATTCGTTTTGGTCGCATGCCAAGCCGCAGCGCAAGACGCGAAAACGACGTATGCGAACATGGCTCCCGTTGAGCAATACATGATTGCAGATCGAAATGCGGAAATCGCGCTGGCACGGAGTGCGGCGCCGGAGGCGGTTGGGCGCGAGGCTGAGGTGATGGTGCTCGGCAGTCGGGGCTACGAAACGGCTGCGAAAGGGACGAACGGGTTCGTTTGCCTTGTCGAGCGCGCGTGGGCCACCGGCTTCAACGATCCGGAATTTTGGAACCCGAAGGTGCGGACACCGCAATGCTTCAATGCGGCTGCTAGCCGCTCGGTGGTGCCAATGTACCTGAAGCGGACGGAGTTGGTGCTGTCGGGACTGACGAAGGAACAGGTGTTGGAGCGCATAAAGGCGGCAGTCGCAAAGAAGGTCTTCGCGGTGCCGGAGACAGGCTCGATGTGCTACATGTTGTCGAAGGCCGGTCACCTGAACGAAAAGGACGGCCATTGGCATCCGCACTTGATGTTCTTCCTCCCACTCACGGAGGCCGCGAGTTGGGGCGCGAATCTCAACGGCTACTCACCGGTCTTCGCCGCCCCGGGAGATCCCGAGCCGGTGACGACGTTCTTTGTACCAGTGCCGAGGTGGTCGGATGGAACAGCTGATGAATCGTAGAAGTACTTCTGATACACAGAGCGAGGGACGCGGTTAGACCGCGGCGGTATCTGCCAGGCCGACGAAGAGATAGCCGGAACCTCTGCAGTCCGGACATTCCTTGTTGCGGTAATAGCCGGTGGCCTGACAGTTTGAACATTCGTTCCAGTCGGATGGCTTGGTGGCGATTGCGTTCGTGCCGCTGCAGCGTTGTTCGCCATTGATTTTGGAACAACGGGCGTTTGCGACACGCAAGTTGTAACCAGCGGCGCCACAGTCCGTACAGCAAGTAACAGGGAGTTCTCGTTTCATTCCTTGATGATACGCCAGTGGAGGCGCGATGGGCCGTTCCATACGAGACGCTGGCGAGATCGAGGCCGCTTCCGGAAACTCGTGCTGACTCGCGCGCCAAGCCCGGCAGGTGGCATGGCTGAAAGAGGCTTGCCCGGAAATCCGACCAATTCCGTACTAGCGGGCTTCGGTTAACGGAAAGCGTGAGGCCAGGAGGCGGGTGCTCCTGTATCCTACAGGCGTTCCGCGCAGAGTTTGCGCGGAGCGATTCGCTCCTGAGGCAGCCATGACCGTTCCCACCTTGCCTACCAGCCTTCGCGGTATGCATCTGCTTGACACACCGATCCTCAACAAAGGCACTGCTTTTACGGACGAAGAGCGGTCGACTTTCGGTCTGCACGGCCTGTTGCCGCCGCAGATTGAATCGCTGGAAGAGCAGACGGTGCGCGCGTATGAAGCGTTTCGCCGGAAAACGGACGAGCTCGAGCGGCACATCTATCTGCGCGCGCTGCAGGATACAAACGAGATTCTGTTCTACAGACTGCTGACGGCGCACATCGAAGAGATGATGCCGATTGTGTACACGCCGGTGGTCGCGCTGGGATGCCAGCAATTCAGCGGGATCTACCGGCGGCCGCGTGGCCTGTTCGTGCCGTATCCATTGCGCGATTCGATTCCGAATCTTTTGCGGAACCGGCCGAACCCGGAAGTGGACGTGATCGTGGTGACCGACGGCGAACGAATTCTGGGGATTGGGGATCAAGGCGTTGGAGGCATGGGAATACCGATTGGCAAGCTTTCACTCTATTCGTTGATTGGCGGGATTCATCCGGCGCGAACGTTGCCGGTGGTGCTCGACGTGGGAACAAATAATGAAGACCGATTGAAAGCGCCCGAGTATCTCGGTTGGCGCCACGAGCGAATTACGGGAGACGCGTACTACGAATTCGTGGACCGTTTTGTGCAGGCGGTGAAACAGGAATTGCCGCAGGCGTGTTTGCAATGGGAGGACTTCGCGAATCCCCACGCGCGGCCCTTGCTGGAGAGGTATCGCGATCAACTGCTGACTTTCAATGACGACATTCAGGGGACAGCGTCGGTAGTTTTCGGCGCGGCCACGGGAGCGATCAAAGCGTCTGGAAAGAGTTTCAAGGAGCAGCAGATTGTTTTCTATGGAGCGGGAGCGGCGGCCATCGGCGTAGCGGATTACTTGCGCATGGCGCTTGTGGACAGCGGGCTTTCGGAGGAAGAGGCAAGAAGCCGCTTCTGGATCGTGAACCGCGGCGGGATTTTGCACGCGGATCGAACCGATTTGTCTGCCGAGCAGCGTGTCTACGCGCAGCCGGCGGAGCGTTTGAGGGAGTGGAAGCGGCCTTCCTCTGGCGTAATTGATTTCGAGACGGTCATTCGGAATGTCGAGGCGACGATTTTGATTGGGCTGTCAACGGTGCGCGCCGCGTTTACCGAAACTATCGTGCGAGAAATGGCGCGCAAGGTTGGACGGCCGATTATTTTTCCGCTCTCGAATCCAACGGACCGGTGCGAAGCTGTTCCGGAAGATTTGTTGCGATGGACTGAAGGGCGCGCGATTGTCGCTACGGGTTCTCCCTTTGGACCGGTGGAGTTTGCGGGCCGGACGATACCGATTGCGCAGTGCAATAACGTTTACGTTTTTCCGGCAGTTGGGTTGGGGCTGATTGCTTCCAGGGCGAGGCGAGTGACGGATCGGATGATGATGGCGGCGGGCCGCGCGTTGGGGGAGAATTCGCCGGCGCTGACGGATTCTGCAGCTGCGTTGCTTCCTTCGTTGAAAGACTTGCCAACGATTGCGCGACAGATTGCGTTTGCTGTCGGGATTGAAGCGCAGCATGCGGGCGTCGCGCCAGTGATTTCAAGCGAGGAGTTGCGGAATCGCATTGCGGCTACGCAATGGGCGCCTGAGTATCCGCACCTGGTTAGACCTAATCCTTAACGCGCAGAGCTGTCGCTTGTTCTGAATGTCAATCGATTTGGCTATCGTAAGGACTTCTTCCGTCTTGCTCCGATTGACTTGTTATTAGACTTGTCTTGTAAACGAATCGAGAAGGGTTCGCGGATAAAGATTCGCAATTGCGATGGCTTCTTGCCGAAGCCAGATAAGACGACTTCAGCTCTATCGGAATTATCCCAAAAGGATTCACCTAAAAATACATCCCGGACGAAGAACATGCCTGTAAGTTTGGGCTTTGACCGCCAAGTTAGGGATAGCACCGGATGGATAAGTAGGCAGGTGTCCGTGCTTTCAAGTCCTCCGGGCGATGAAAACAACTCCCAACGATCCCGTTTCAGGTCGATGCGAAGAGCCGTTCCTTTGACGTGTACATCACTAGCTTTGAACGTTGCATCGTGGAGGTAGCTGCGAAGAAAAATCATGTCGTGCAAAAGATTCGGCCCTTCACGACAAACGAAATCAATAGGGCTTCGGCTCGTTGTGCGGAAGAAGGTTCCGAAATCCGGCAGGATCACTCGTTTGGTCACGATTGCATTGTACCTGGCAGGTATCATGTCGCGAAAATGCAGATGACGCAGTGACGAAACTGCAGCGTTATGGTGTTGCGGATTTGGCCATGCGGATGACGGGGAGGGATTCGCCGTTGCGGAGAGGGACGGCGATGGGCTCGATGACGCGGTAGCCGCGGAGTTTGTAGAGCGGGACGCCGGTGAGGGTGGAGCCCATTTCGAAGCGGGTGAAGCCGGCGGATTTGGCGGCGTTTTCGCAGGTTTCGAGGAGAAGAGTGCCGAGACCGCGGCGGGCCCAATCGGGATGGACGAAGAAGGCGCGGATTTTGGCGGCGTCGGTGGCGGGATCGAGGAGTTCTGGTTCGCGGACGGCGGCGTGGTCGCTGCCGAAAAGAGTTTTGCGTTTGCTCCAGCCGCCGCAGGCAGCGATGACGGTTTCGCCCGCGGCGGCGGTGACTTCGATGACGTAGTAGGTTTGGTCTTTGATGAGTTGCGTGTCGAGGCCGAGAACGGTGCCGAGAGCGCCTTCGATTTGAGCGGGAGTGTAGTCGTTGGCTTGAAGGATGCGCACAGAAGATTCGATGAGGGCGTGGAGAGTGGGGATGTCGGCGGTAGTGGCGAGGCGGACGGAGAAGTTGGAGCACATGGCGTGATGATACGACGGAAGAGGAAAAAGATTTAACACAGAGGTCACGGAGGGAAGAGCACAGAGCGCACAGAGAAAAGACGCCGGCAAGATGCCGGCGGTACGAAATAAAGTCTGCCATTCAGGGGAAATCACGTCCCCAGAGTTATTCGTCAGATGTGGCGACGTAGTAGCCGGGGCGGGAGCGGAGTTTCAAATTCTTATATTTGGCTTGAACTAAACTAACCTTGATTTCGTGGTAGCCCGCTTCGGAAGTGCCGGCGGGCGAATAGCCGAGCGTGTATTGGGTGTGGAGTTCGCCGCCAATTTCATCCAAAGCTTTTTCGATGGTGCGATCCTTGAAGGTGGCGAAGTGTGCGCCGCCGGTGGCGACGGCAGCGACTTCGAGCGCATGGGCGCTGACTTTGTCGGCGACGTGGCTGACAGCCCAAACGGCGAGTGCCATTAAGTCAACCGTGTTGTTCAAGCGCGGATCTTCTTCTTCTGGAATCGGTGGCTTGCCGGGAATTGGCGGCAAGGGGTAGGTGCCGGGCGGCGAGATGTCTGTGTGACTTTTTTTCGGTTCGGCCTGGAGCAAGGCGCGCGTTGAGGAGAGACCGACGCTGTAGATCGTGACGTTGGCGAGTTGCGCTTTGCGGAGAACTTCGCCGAGTTTGGCCTGGCTGCCGACGTCGGTTGCTTCGGAGACGATGAGGAGGACGCGGCGGCGACCGGGAGTGTCCGGTCCGGGCTCCGGCATGCCCGTGAGCATTTCGACGCCGACGGCCATGGCGTCGTAGAGACGCGAGCCGGAAGTGCTGGCGCTGAGCTGCGCGACGGTTTTTTGAATGGCGTCGGGATTTTTGGAGAACGGGAGAAGCTTGTCGATGGTGTCGTTGAAGCCGAGGATGGCGGCTTCGCCATTTGCGCCAAGAATCGTTTCGGTGATGAGGATGCCGGATTTTTGCACGCCGGGAAGCAGCGGGGCGACACGGGAACTGGTTTCGAAGAGAACGACGAGAGAGAGCGGGTCGGTGCCAACGTCAAAGTGAGAGATTTGCTGCAGGATGCCGTGGTCGGTGAGTTGAAAATCTTTTGCTTCGAGGCTGGTGACGATTTGATCTTTCGAATCGCGGACGGTGACGGGAGCGTTGACGAGGACGACTTTTGCTTTGAGGGTGGCGTCGGCGCGCTTGGGAGCTTGCTGAATGGGAACGTCAGGACGCGGGACCATGGGGCCGTCGGGAGATTGGGCGAAGGCGGGCAAAGTTATAGCGCAGAAAGAGAAGAGAAGAAGGAATCGAGAATGAGGTGACATTTTCTCCATTCGGGCAGCAGCTTGGTGCGGACCGCGGAAGCACAGACGGAAGTCTATGCCACCAAAGGCAAAAGCCACTGTACTTGATTCGACGCAGACGAGCGCTGAGACGTTGCCGCGCGCGCGAGTGGCTCTACAATGGATGTTCGACTTAGCGGAGGCAAGAGCATGGCCGAAGGACGCCCGAAATTGAAGCCGCAGCACGCGCCGAAAGCGCCGCATGAAGATCCCAAATTTCTGGAGAGCACACCGGCACGTCCCCTGCGAATCCTGGCGGAGTACATCAATCCATTGGCGCAGCTGAAGCGGGAGGGGATCGGCGACACGATCGTGATGTTCGGATCGGCGCGACTCGATTCGCATGAAGTGGCGTCGGCGCGATTGACACGATTGAAGGAGCGGAAGCTTTCAAAACTGAATGCGGAAGAGAAGGCGAAGCATCGCGCGGCGCTACGATTGGCGAAGAGCGCGCTGGAGATGTCGCGATACTACGAAGAAGCAAGGCAATTAGCGCACAAGATTACGACGTGGTCGCTTTCGCTGGGGCCACGGCCGCGCCGGTTTGTGATTTGCTCAGGTGGCGGACCGGGAATTATGGAAGCGGCAAATCGGGGCGCGTATGAAGCGGGAGGAAAGTCGATTGGACTTTCGATTGAGCTGCCGCATGAACAGTTTGCGAATCCTTACATCAGCCCGGAGCTGAGTTTCAATTTTCACTATTTTTTCATGCGCAAATTGTGGTTTGCGCAGATCGCGAAAGCGCTGATTGTGTTTCCGGGCGGATTCGGAACGATGGACGAACTCTGGGAAATGATGACGCTGTTGCAGACGGGAAAGCTGGCGAAGAACAACTTGATTTTGATTTACGGACGGAAGTATTGGGACGAAGTGTTGAATTGGAAGGCGATGGTGCGCTGGGGCACGATCAACGAGAGCGAGCACAAGCTGCTGCAATTTGCGGACAACGTGGATGAGGCGTTTGATCTGGTGCGCGCGGGGCTTGAGAAATACCACATGGACGTCGACCCTTTCTTGCAGGCGTACTAGAAACCGGCTGCGCTGCAGCAGGCGGAAAAGATACAGTGAACACTGTATGGCCAAGCAGAAGCACGTCGCCTAGCCTGACTGCAGGAGGCGAGTTCCTATGACTACCCTACGATGGAAAACCAGCCTGGCGCGATTCGTTTGCGGTGCAGCAGTATTCGCGGGAGGCTTGCTTTTAGCGGGTGCGCCTCGCGCGAATGCGGACGACGACTGCCAACGAAAACTGGTTCACGCGGATCACGAACTGGATCGCGCGATTGACAAGCATGGCTATACGAGCAAGCAGGCCGATCACTGGCGCCACGAACTGAGGGAGGCCAGGGAATGGTGCTGGGAACACAGCCACAAATGGTGGGACGAACACGAACATCGCTGGCACGAGCAACGAGACTGGGACGACCACGATCATGACCACGATCGCCACTAGCTAGAGAGTGAAAGTCGATTGTCCGTAGAACTGGCGCGGCGGAATTTCTCCGCCGCGCTTTTTTTGCGCGCAAATCCGACGAAAGTGGGCAGAAACAGCGGGCTCGGAGCGGGGCGCAACCTTTTGGCGGGAGGGGTGTTCTATGAGTGTCCCGCAATGGCCGCTTAGACGGCCTTGCATGGTTGGGAGGAGATCATGAACACAATACTCGAGCGCGGAAAGAAATGGATTGGAAAGGCTGCACTCGCAGCTGTGGCGATAGCGGGATTTTCGGGATTTCTGGGAGCGGGGACTGCATCGGCGCATCCTCACGTTTATGTGTACGGTGGATACGCGCGGCCCTATCCGGTTTACTCGGGACCAGCTTACTACTACGGACCGCGGCCAGTTTATGTTGGCCCTGCGTACCGGCCCTACTACGAACCCTACCGACCCTATCGCGTGCATCGCTTCTGGGATGAGCGCGAACGCTGCTGGCGCTACCGCTAAACGCGGACAGAATTTCAACTGACGAAGAAGAAAAAAGGGGCGCGAAGAAAATTTCTTCGCGCCCCTCTGTGTTTTGAGTCAGAAAAGTTATTTGGTGACCAGAGAAAAATCGTCAGAAAAAACAGCGCCGAAGCGACGTTCCTCGTCCTGATCGTGCAAGAGCACGACTGGGACGACGCGCAATTGTTTCTTGCAGGCGTGGCATGCCGTCACTTCGCCCTGCAGGTCTTGTAAGAAGCCATCGGTGAAGCGATAGAGAGTGCGCTCGCGCCGTGCGTTCTTCTGGTCGCGCGCGCCGCAGTGGGGACAAACAAACTCGACGGTGTCCTCTTGCGGATCGCGGTCCAGAGCCGCCCAACCGGTGCGGCGAACCCCGAGAGTTTCGGGATGTTGCCGGTCCATGGGATTAGCCCTCCTGGGATCCACGTCCTTCGTGAATGGGATGCGCGAGGGGGCCGAATTGATACAAAGACGCAAGCTGCTGACAAGATGCGACTTACGCCGCTGCCGGGAAGGGTGTGCGCGGATTGACTCGCTAGTCGTTCGGCGGACATCGATTGATAGCTAATAAAACGGTAAACAGGCGGGAACTGGAACTGAGCGGCGGTGTCCAAGAAAATGAGAGGACGCGCGCACCTCACATCCCTGCGAGCGCTGCGCCGGCGGAAGCAAGGCAACCTGCAACCGCCGGCGTAGCAAAAAAACTTCCGTTGGCTCGCGGAAAAATTGGAGAGGTGTGTGATGTCTGAAGAAAAAGTCCGACGTTCCAGCGAGCAAATTGGCACGCTCGGCGGCTGTTTGATTGAAGGAGATTCAGAACAGAAAGCACGCGAGCGGAAAGTGAGACGGCGCGCTCTGACGATTTCGGTTGCGCTGCAATCAGCGGTGATTGTGGCGCTTGTGTTGGTGCCGCTGTTGGGGCGGACGGAGAAATTGCCGTTTACGATTGTGACGCCGATGCCGCCGTATCGCCGGCCGCCGGCGCGAAGCCCCGAGCAGCCGACGAATCCGACTCCACCAAAACGCACTTGTGGGTTTTGTGCACCAACACAAATTCCACCGACCATCGTTACTCACGACAATTCGACAAGTGCAAAGAATCCCGACGAATCAGGCACGATCGAGTTGGATAGAGACTTCACTCCGCCTGGTAGCGGGTTCGGAATAGACGTCACGGACGGGCGAAACCAACCAACGCCACCTGAAGATCCGGACAAGAATAAAAAGAAGCGAATCAGCGTCGGCGGAGCTGTGCAACAGGCGATGCTGGTGAACCGTGTGGCGCCTATCTATCCAGCGCTGGCGAGACAACTTCACCGGGCGGGGCAAGTGCACCTTCGAGCTCTGATCGCGGTGGACGGGAGCATCGAATCGCTGCAAGTGATTGACGGCGATCCATTGCTGATACAGTCGGCGCTCGATGCCGTGGGGCAATGGCGGTACCGGCCAACCCTGCTAAATGGGAATCCCGTGGAAGTGGAGACAATCATCACGGTGATCTACACGCTGAATCAATAGTCGATCCGAGATTTTTCGCCAAGAGCAGAAGAAGGGCCGCAGCGGTTTCGCTGCGGCCTTCGTTTTCTTGGTGTTGAGAAAGGCGCAGAGGCCGCGGCTGCCTAAACTGCTCCGCGGCCTCTGAGTCGCCCCTGGCAACCGACGTCGTCAGAAGCGAAAGTTAGAAATGGAAAACAAAACCGGTGGAGAGGCGAAGATTGTTTTGCGTTTCGCGGCTGCTTGTCGTTTCCGGGAAGCGCGTCAGGAGGTATTCGACTTGCGCGGGCCGGAACGAAAGGCGATGGAAGAGTTTCACGTCGACACCGCCGCCGAAGGAAGCAGCGAAAGCGTTGCTGGTGCTTGTTGCGCCGAAGCCGCTGCCGCTTGCGTGAGCGACACCGAAAAGAGTTTGCGCGAATGGAGTGAAGCGTTCATGGCGGCGGTAAGAAAAGCGCGGACCGAAAAGATAAGTGGAAACGGTGCCGTCGATTCCGCTGCCGAGAATATTATTTGCGTGGTAGCCGCCGAAATCAGCGACGCCGCTCAGCCAGTTGTTTGCGTTGTAGGCAACGGAAGCGCTGCCGCCATGCAAGTTGAAGCCATTCAGCCCTGACGTGCTGGGATTTTCGCGGAGATAGGAATATCCGACGAAGACATCGAGTTTCGGCGTCTCCTGGGCTGACGCCATTACGGCGACGGAAAACAACGCGAGTAAACACACTACGACCTTCCACTTCATACAGCCTCCCTGAGGTTTGTTTTTGCGCAGGTGCACGCGCCAGCGGCGCGACCTTGCGTGCGCGGACTGCTTCAGGCAGGGGAAGCAGCTAGCCGCGAAGACTCTCTCGCTTGTGCATGTAAAGAGATGCGGAGAATTTCGTGCAGGTTGCAGAAGAAAAAAAGTTTTGCAGTCAACGTTACAGCAGCGGTTCGCCAGCGAAACGCGCGATGGCTTCGCGAGAGGCGTCGCGGAGGCGAACGAGTTCGTGCCAGTTGGCGGACTGTGAATCGCCTGTGTTTGCGGTTTCAGGAACGATCGGAGGCGACAACGTGATGGTTACGTCGCCGGGGCGCGGAAGAATCGTTCCATCGCGCAGAAAACCGCGACTGCCCGACAACGAAACGGGAATAATCGGAGCACCCGTCGAAACGGCGGCTTTGAACGCGCCGAGTTGAAACGGACGAATGCCCGGTTCGGGAACAAATGTGCCTTCCGGAAAAACAAAAACGGAATCGCCGGCGCGGAGGACTTCTTCGATGGTTTGTGCAGCCTGGCGGCGCGATCCGCTATCCGCCCGGTCGAAGGAGAGATGGCCCATTTTGCGAAGGAACGTGCCGATGAACGGCATGCTGTGCACTTCTTTTTTGGCGACAAACCGATAAGGAACTCCAAGGCCGAGCATGAGAGGAAGCACATCGAAATAGCTTGTGTGATTTGAGACGTAGATTTTCGGGCCCGGAGTGTTCATGAATTCTTTGCCGACGACGCGAACGCGGCTGCCAGCTAACGCGAAAAGAACCTTGAGTGCCGCAGAGGTGTAGCGACCGGCTGCGCGATCATCTTTGAAAAAGAGAACGATGGTCCAGGCGGGAATGATCCAGGCAATGAAGAGACAGATAAAATAGATGCCGCGAATTGTGTCCCAGATGCGACGGAGGCCGGAAGTGACGCTGCGGCCGGCGGTGCGAGCTGTGCTCGTTGCGCCGAGGCGCGCGATTTGCACCCACGCGGGCGATTTCCTGGCAGAAAGTGTCCCGGCGATATACAGCTGCTTGGTCTCTTCGCGGCGCAATTTCCCGCTGGAAGTCTTGGGAATGCTACCCGGAGGAATAAGTTCGACGCGATCGGGCGGAAGTCCGAGACCCTGCGAAATTTGTTCAGTGACGGCGGAGGCGATTTTCGAACGCGCAGCTGAATCGGATTCGCGGGACTCCGCGACAACGATTAATTTTTCCGTGCCGGTGCCTTCGTCTTTGAGGCCGAACGCGACTATGCAGCCTTTGCGAATTCCGTCGGCGCGTCCGGCGAGTTCTTCGACTTCGTGCGGATAAAGATTGCGGCCGCCCTTGATGATGATGTCTTTGACGCGACCGGTGACGTAAATTTCACCGTCGGCGCGATAGGCGCGGTCGCCGGAATTTACCCAGGCGAATTCGTCATCGGGCGCGGCGCCGAGCGGAAAAAGTTTTTCGGTGGCGGCGGGATTGTTGAAGTAGCCGCGCGTTGCGGAAGGTCCGCGAAACCAGAGAAAACCTTCAGTGCGGTCGGAAACTTCTTCGCCGGAATCATTGACGATGCGAACTTCGTGTTCGGCGACAGGCCCTCCGGAAGAAACGAAGGCGATGGATGCGCTCTCGTCTGTGGTGGGAATGGCCAAGCCCTGCGATGCGAAAGTTTCGCGGTCGACGCGATCGACGAGCGGGCCGCGATTGAGCGGCGGAACTGTGACCGCGAGTGAAGCTTCCGCGAGGCCGTAAACGGGAAGCTGCGCGGTGCGGCGGAATCCATACGCTTCAAAACGTTCGGCGAAGCGTTCCAGCGTTTCTGGGTTTACCGGTTCGGCGCCATTGAGCGCGGCACGCCATGAGCTGAGATCAACACCCTGGATGTCCTTGTCGGCAATCTTTCGTACGCAAAGTTCGTAGGCGAAATTCGGCGCCGCGGAGATGGTGCCGCGGTGGTTGTGAAATGCTTTGAGCCAACGCTCGGGACGCGTGAGAAATGCGAGCGGCGACATGACGGCGAGCGGAGTTCCGAAATGGAGGAGGGTGAGCCAAGCTCCGATGAGTCCCATGTCGTGATAGAGCGGCAACCAACTGATGCCGACGTCGTCGGAAGAAAGCTGAACTGCTTCGCCGATGGCGCGCATGTTGGCCAGAAGATTCGCATGAGTGAGCGTGACGCCTTTGGGATCGCCGGTCGAGCCGGAGGTGTATTGAAGAAGCGCGATGTCGTTTGGTTTGCGGACGCGGCTCCCGCGAAGATCGGCCGGCAAGGCACCAGGAGCGGGAGGCGGCGCATTGTCGGCGGCTTCGAGCAATTTTTCAGCGTCCATTACGGTTTCAAGCGAACGGACACGCGGCTTCAAAAGTTTTGCAACGGTTTCGGCCCTGCGAAATGTAAGGAGCAAGCAGACTTCGGCGTTGTTCAAGATCGCCGATTGGCGGCTGGCGTATTCTTCGATGCGGTCTGCGCGAAACGGCGGGTAGATCGGAACGGGAACCGCCCCGGCGAGAAGAATTCCCGCGTAGGAAACGAAAAAAGCGCGCGAAGTTGGGAGCATCAGAGAGACGCGGCCACCTGGCGGAACACCGAGACGCGCAAGTTCGGCGGCGCAACGTTGCGCGGCGGCGTAAAGTTCGGCGAAGGTCAGCGTGAGACTTTTTTCGCCAACGTCCGAATCTTCCGTGATGTTGAGGTGGATTCGATCGGCGTCGTGCAACGCGCGATAGCGCAGGACTTCGTTGATTGTTTGCGCGGCGAAGATGCCGTGGTCTTCGGCCTCGAAATGCGCTTTTTGCGCCCGAACCGCGGCTCGGAACGGCGAAGTGGTTTCTTCAACGGAAGCATCATTCGCCGGAGAACGATCAATTAACGCCGCGAGATCTTCCGCCGAGCTGGCTTCTGCCGCCGCGAGGTCGGGCAGGCGAACGCTGAATTCCGATTCGAGGCGGGCGACGAGTTCAACGCGCTCGAGGCTGCCGAGACCAAGGTCACGATCGAGATTCGATTGAAGTGTGAGGAGCGGCAACGCGCCCTGGCTGCCCAGTTCGATGAGCAACTGGCGAACCACATCGAGAACGCGTTCGCGCAGCGCAGAGCGATCAAGTTGTGTCGTCGGTGTGGCCACAGGAATTTGACTGGGGGCTCGGGCAGTTCAGCGTGAGGCTATCACGCGAAGTTGCGGATTGCCACCCGGAGATGCCGTTACGCTGTCGTTTTTTGGACTTTGTCCGCGGAGTAGCCGCGCGGGAGCAGCGTGGTGGAAAGGTCCACACCGGAGAGGTCGGCTTGCGAAAGATCGGTCTCGCGCAAAATCGCCACGCCCAGGTCCGCACCACTAAATCTTGCGCCGTTTACGTTGGCATTGCGAAAGTTGGTATTGCGGAGATTCGCGCGTTCGAAATTCACGTTCGACATGTCGCAGCGGAAGAATTCGACGCCGCTCGCTTGCGCTTCCGTCAGATTCGCGCCGGGCAAAACCGCTTCCGTCATGTCAGTATTGCGGAGATCGGCTTTGCGCAAGTTCGCACCGGAGAAATCGGCATGAGCGAGCCTTGCCTTGCGGAGGTCGGCGCCTTCGAGGTTGGCGTTCTGCAAGATCGCGCCGGTAAGGTTCGTACCGGTCAAGTCGGCCGAGCTCAGGTTTGCGCCGGTTAAGTCTGCGCGGGCGCCGCCGTCTTTTCCGGAGAAAAATTTGTCATGCGCTTCGAGAATGTCCGAGAGGCGCTTGCCGTTATGCTTAATAGATTTGGGTTTGTTCAGGCCCATAGTTCGTTCCCCTGCAATGGATTCGCCTCTGTATTTTAGCGGATTCGGCCGCTGACGGGAAACGCCAACTCATCTGTAAGTTTGTGCTACTGTGCAAGTATTGTGGCGCTGATTCATAAAAGATGGGGCGGAGCAGGATTGCAACAGCGTGCGATCGTTCTGGCGTACTGCGGGCTCTTGCTATCCATAATCGCTGGTGCGCCGCTCGCCTCTGCGCAACGTCAAGAACAAGACGATGAGATCGTCACGAGCCTGACGGGCGGGCGCGTGATTCTTCATTTCGCGAAGGAAGCGATTTTGTTCGCGGCGATTGATCAGCCGGTCGAGCAGGGGGCGCCGCCACCACGGTTTGTGGATATCGACAGCCGACACGTTGCGATTCTTTTCGGTGCCGAGGAATGGCGTTCGCCCGCCGACCCCAAGCCTATTCGAATGGATCGCAACTTCCAGCGGGTTTCGGGACCGGACCCTCACGCGGGGGGCTACGAGGGAGATGCGGATCCTGACCTGGAGCTAATGGGCACACAGTTTTTGGAAAAATTGCGGCCATTGGTTTCTGTGCTGCGACGCAAACTCGATTTCCCCGGCGACCAGCCATTTTTTGAAATGGTAGTAATCGGATATGGTCCGAAGAACTATGGACCGGAAGCGTGGACCGTGGAATTCCGAATCACGCAGCAGTTGCTGACTACGCGCGAGAATTATTGGCAGACGCGGGTGTTGCGGCCTCGATTTACGCAGATTTATCCGCCGGAAAAGCACGCGCCGAAAACACTTGTAGAGACGACTTTTCCAGCCGAAGGACAAGGACCGACTCTGCAAACGCTGCTGGAAGGAAATGATCCTCGGTTTTCCGGATTTCGTTCCGATGCAAAAATGGGGAAGGCGCTGGATTTAATTCTGAAGGGCCAAGCGCAAAAAGTGGAGCCGGCCGACGCCGCAGAATTCTTGCGTGCGGCGGTTCCGCTTCTTTACCCGAAACAGCAGTTTTTCGCCGGGAAAATGGAAGAGCAGCGTGGCTTTGAATGGATTTTGCCGCCACAAGAGCCGGTCGAAAAGGCGAACAAGGACGACAAGAACCGCCCGCCCGAGGCGCCGTCCTTGCTGAAGCACCCGGAGAACTGAAACGACGGTTCTTGGCGATCGCGGCGGGCTCTACAGTTTTTCGATTGTGTCGCCCGTTTGAATTTGGCCGCCTTCGAGGACTCGGCACAGCATTCCGCGCCGGCCGTAAATCTCCCGCCGCAAACCGGGACGGATTTTTTCCAGCTGATCGCAGGGTGTACAAATGACGGTGACTTCCAGCAGGACCGGGCCGATGCGCAAGCGCTGACCGACGGCGAGCCCGTTGACATTGATTCCTTCGGTTGTGATGTTTTCGCGAATCAGTCCAGGTCGCAGGTCCATCGCATCGAGCGTTTCCTGGTCCACCAAAAGAATCTGACGTTTGCTGCCTGGACGACCGTGGACACAGCCATCGAGCCCTCGATCCGCCACTACGTTCCCGACTTTCAAAGACTCCATTGGAAGGCGCTTTTTGGGAGCACGGAACAGGTGGGCCACTCTGGCCATGGCTTAATCCCCGGCTGACCGAGCGAGGCCGGTCTGGGTGCCAATGTCGCGCCGGTACTGCATGCCGTCGAATTGGATTTTTGGGATTGCAGCATATGCGGCCGAAACGGCTTCGTCCAAACTGTTGCCCGTGGCCGTGACGCCGAGAACTCGACCACCGGAAGTCACGATTACGTCTCCGACGAGCTTGGTACCGGCGTGGAGCACTTTCACACCAGTAATACGCGAAAAACCGGTTAGTCCTTGAATTGGTTTTCCCGTCGGAAATTTGCCCGGATAGCCCGCCGATGCTATTACGACACACACGCCAGCATCCGGCTTCCAGCGGAGTTCGTCTGGATCGAAGCGGCGCAAGGCGACGTTTGAAAGTACATCAGCAAGATCACAATTGAGGCGCGCGAGGATTGCTTGCGTTTCTGGGTCCCCCAATCGGCAATTGAATTCGAGGACCTTGGGTCCCTCGGTCGTGAGCATCAATCCGATGTAGAGGAAGCCCTGGTAGCGGATACCGTCTGCGGCGAGACCGCTGAGCGTCGGTTCGACAATTTTCTGAGTGATTTCGCGCTGGAGGTCTGCGGGTAAAAGGCTGTCGACGGAGAAGGCTCCCATGCCGCCCGTATTCGGGCCGTGATTGCCGTCGAAGATGCGCTTGTGGTCACGTGTGGGAACGAGCGGCGCGTAGCGGTCACCATCGGTAACAATGATGAAAGAGAGCTCGTCACCCTCGAGGGTCTCTTCAAGGAGAAGCTTATTGCCTGCCGGCCCTAACTCCTTTTTCCGCATGGTGGAGTCGATGAACGCCAAGGCTTCCTGTTCGTCGACTGCGAGTAGAACGCCCTTGCCGGCACAGAGCCCGTCCGCCTTCATGACCAGGGGATAGCGAACGTTCTTCAACGCCACAACGGCTTCGTCGGCATCAACAAAGATTCCGTACAATTTGGCGGTGGGGATTTTGTGTCGCAGCAGGAACTCTTTGGAAAAACTCTTACTGCCTTCGAGCTGTGCGGCGATTTGCGAAGGGCCCACAATCGGCAAATTTCGGGCGCGGAAAGCATCGGCAATTCCGTTTACGAGAGGGACCTCGGGTCCGACTACGGTCAGGTCGGGCCGCACTTTTTCGGCAAAAGCGACCAGTGACGCGACGTTGCCGGCCTCAATCGCAACGCATTCGGCTTCGGCCGCGATCCCACCGTTACCCGGCGCGCACCAAATTTTCTCCACGCGGGGACTTTCGCGAAGCTTCCAAACGAGCGCGTGCTCGCGGCCGCCGCTTCCAATGACAAGAACATTCACCGAGAGCCCTCTCTGGCAAATCGAAAGAATCGTCGCGTCTTTGACGATAGACGCGGCGCTGCGGCGTGTCAATATTGTCGAGGGTAAAGAAGCTGGTCAGAAACGTGACGCGAGGGTTCGCGAAGAGAGTTACTTTATGTTTAATTATTAATGATAGATAACATCCGGAATGCATTCCGGACTAGCCGTTAGGCCTGGCTCATGGCGCGAATTGGAATCGTTACGCTGGTGGCAGCGTCCGAGGAACCCAGCATGTGGCAACGACCATCGAAAATACCGCCGGGATCGATGACCAGGCAAGGCGAATGTACTTCGCCGGTCACGACTCCCTTAGCCTGAATCTCCACGCGGCCCTTCGCGAAAATGACTCCGTCATAACGACCGGCGATGACGACGCGATTTCCTTCGATTTGGCCTTCAACCTTGGCGTTCTCGCCCAAAATCAGGGTCTGCTCGGAGATGACATTTCCCTTTACATTGCCGTCAATGCGAAACGTGCCAGTGACGGTGAGCGTTCCTTCCATCGTCACGCCCTGATCGATGAATCCTGTCCACTCTTCGCTGTGTCCGCTGCTTCCAGAACCGGGCCACTTCCAAGCCATGAAATCCCCCAATGGTTTTCAACCAGTTCCCACTTTAGCCTTGCGGGAAAACAAGTCAACGACTCCGACACACGAAGGTGTCGAATCCGATGACTGAACTAGTGGGCAGTTTTTCGTTTCCGCCTCGCTGCTACTTCATCAAGCGATCGTAAAGGCCCATGAGTTGGGCGTCGTCGTAATACTCAAGGATCAAGTGACCGGGGCGAACCTTGGTTTTTTGGTGAAGAACGATCTTGGTTCCGAGATGCCGTTGCAGATCATCCAGTGCTGCGCGGATATTTGCATCCACACTGACTTCTGCTGCGGCGCGCTGTCCGCGAGCGCGGCGAGAGGCGAGCCGCTCGATTTGGCGAACGGTCAGGCCGCCCCGGGCCGCGCGTTGCGCGTAACGCATACGGAGCTGGGGATCGACGACGGCGAGAAGCGCACGGCCGTGGCCGGCACTCAATTTCCCTTCTTCGATCCATTCCTGGATGGTCGATTCGAGTTTGAGCAAGCGCACAGCGTTTGCAACGGTTGTGCGATCTTTTCCGGTGCGTTCGGCAACCAAGTCCTGCGTGAGATCGAATTCTTCCATCAGGCGCTCGAAGGCACGGGCAGCTTCGATGGGATTCAGATCTTCGCGCTGGATGTTTTCGACGAGTGTCATTTCCAATGCGAGTTCGTCGGGAACTTGCCGCACGATGGCCGAAACTTTTCCCAGGCCGGCGCGCTGGGCTGCGCGCCAACGGCGTTCGCCGGCGATGAGTTGGAAGCGGTTGCCAATGGGACGGACGACCAAGGGCTGAATGATGCCGCTGGACTTGATGGAACGTGCCAGCTCGTCGAGAGCTTCTTCGCGGAAGCGGGTGCGCGGTTGATAGGGGCTAGGTTCGATGAGATCGATGTCGATTTGTTGCGGCCCCCCAGCGCCCTGCTCGCGCGCAGGCGCGACGGCGGCTCCTTGCGAGGTTGTTGCAACGGGTTGCGGCTGAGCTGGAGCTTCCTGTGCTTCAGGCTCCCGAATGAGCGCTCCGAGCCCCCGCCCCAA
>Ga0070734_10000706_pt1 | contig 62207 bp, 63 predicted proteins | sample Coa_R1_8_FD_66444 | JGI IMG/M metagenome (GOLD analysis project Ga0070734, IMG submission 66444) | Surface soil microbial communities from Centralia Pennsylvania, which are recovering from an underground coalmine fire - Coalmine... | ecosystem: Environmental > Terrestrial > Soil > Unclassified ...
AGCCGGGTAACGAAAGTTCTGAGAGTGACCCGTCAGGCTTGCGACGGCCGTGGGGCGACGCAGCCTGATCGTGGAACGACCACACGCGACGTCGCTCGTTCACGGGCGGCGCAGGAAGGAAGGGGATCATGGGCCTACTGGACAGTCTGCTGGGGGGCGGCGCTCAGAAACAGCAATACCAGGATTTCGTGCAGCGCTACGAGCAAGGGCGGCCGTGGGAGGGCGTTTCGGACGAGGAGGCAGCGCAGCACTACACCAGCGTGGCCCAGAACCTGGGCCCGCAGGAGTACCGCGTGGCGGCCGAGGAGGCCGTCAACCGCCTCTCCCCGGACGAGCGGAGCGAGCTGGCGCAGCACCTGCGCCAGCAGGCGCGGCAGCAGGACGTGAATTTCCCGGGGCTGCACGAGACCCCCAACCTCGAGCAGCCAGGCGTGCTGGCCAGCCTGATGTCGGCAATGCACGGCCAGCAACCCGGCATCCTCCGGCAGTTGCTGGGCGGCAGCAGCGGCGGGGGAAGCGGGATGCAGAGCAACGTGGCCAAGGCAGCCCTGGCGGGCATCGCCGCCATCGGCCTCAAGAAGGCGATGGGGGGCCGGAGCCTGTTCTGACGCCGTGGCGGGGGAGGGCGTCGGCAGCGCGGCGATTCGTCAGGGCGCCAGCGTGGGCGCGACACAGACCGCGCCGCCGGCATCACCGGGGACGCACAGCGAGGCCGTCTGCGTCGGGCAGGTGATGAGCGGGCAATCGACGGCCACGTCCCCACAGCCGGCGGCCTCCCATTTCGCCTGGATGGCGCTGAGGACGCTGCTGTCGTTCACGTAGTCGCTGCACCCGCCGCAAGGTCCGAGGCGAGAGGGGACCAGCTGAGCGCACTGACCGGACGCGCCGGCGGTGCAGCTCTTGGCGCCGATCAGCACGGCCGCGTATTCGGAGGAGAGCGCTCCGCAGGCGCTGATGCCACCGTCGACCGCCGACCCGCCGGCCCCGCTGGTTCCGCCGGTGGCGCTGCCGCCGCCCGCGCCGGTGGCGCCGCCCAGCGCGCCGTCGCCGCCGGTGCCGCTGATGCCCCCGGTGCCCGGGACGTACGAGCAGGTGCCGAGGCTCCCGCCGTCGACCGAGACGCAGGTCGTGTTGAGCGCCGCCGGACACAGGATCTCGCAGGGGGGCGACGGGACGGCGCAACCAGCCGCCAGCCAGGCAGACTGGATCGCGTCGAGCGCCGAGCTGTCGTTGACGTAGGTCCCGCAGTGGCAGCCGGAGAGCGACCCGTTGTAGAGCTGCTGGCACTGGCCGCTGGCCCCGACCTGGCACGTCTCGGCAGCCGAGAAGGCGGACTCGTATTCGGCGGTCAATGTGTTGCAGACGGCCGACACGCTCCCGCCGGAGCCGCCCGCGCCGACGATGTCCCCGCCGGTTCCCCCGCTACCCCCGGTGCCCGTTCCGGTGCCGCCCGTCCCGGTCATGTTGTGGGTCAGAGACTGGTCGCAGCCACCGATCGCGGCGGCGAGAAAGATGGAGAGCACCAGGGAGGTTCGCATGCCCGCCAACGAAGCAAGCGGCGGACCAGCGCGCAACCCCGCGATCGTCCGGCGGTCTGGACGTGCGGCCCCTCAGAAACCTGAAGGCCCGGACGGCAAATGTCGTGGCGGGCCGGGATTCAGAACGCCGAGCTCGAGGCGTCGCAACCGCCGACGAGGACCACGCAGACGTGCGCGCTCGAGCACGTCTGGCAGGAAGAGACGCAGTCGCCGTCGGCGCAGCAGCCCGTCAGCGGGATGCAGCCCCCACCGCAGGGCTTCGTGCTGACGGGGCAGGCGTAGGCGCAGGTGTTCGTGGAGGTATCACACGTTCCGATCAGGCCGTTGCCGTTGATTGGGCAATCGGCGTCGGTGCAGCAGCCCGCGAGCGGGATGCAGCCCGCGCCGCAGGCCTTCGTGCTGGTCGAGCAGGCGTAGACGCAGGTCTTCGTGGCCGTGTCACACGTTCCGAGGAGGCCGTTGCTCTTGACCGGGCAATCGGGGTCGGCGCAGCAGCCCTGGCCCGGCGAGCAACCGCCGGTCGACCCGCCCGCGGCCTGCCCGGCCGCGCCTCCCGCCGTCCCGGCGGCATTGCCAGCCTGACCTGCTCCGCCGCCGGCCTGGCCCGTGTTTCCTCCGGCGGCGCCGTGACCGCCTGCGCCGCCTGCTCCACCCGCATGCCAGCCACCACCGCTCGCCTGGTCGGCGCCGGCGTCCCGGCCAGCGCCGGGTGTGCCCCCGCCACACGAAAGGGCCGACACGATTCCCACCAGGACCGCCACCTCGAAGATTCGTCGTTCGAACATTTGCCGCCGAGTGTAACCCGCAAGATGCTCGCGCACCTGCAGAACGGTGGTGCGCGGTCGACCCCGACCGACGCTAAACTCCACGGCGCGTGTCGACGACCGGGGCAGCTCTCGTGGTGGCCGTGCTCGGGCTGGTGCTGGGCGTTCCGGTCGTGCGGCGCGTACGACTCTACGGTCGGATGTTCTCGGAGGCGCACTTCCGCGAGGTCCACCAGCGATTCGCGGCGGCCGTGCAGACCACGACCGCGGCCTGGCGCGCGCCGGTGACCGAGGCCCGCGCGGAGGCCGGCGACGCCTTCGTGACGTCTGCGCAGCTGGCGATCGCGGTGACCGCCAGCGACTCGAACGGCCGCCATCTGCTGCACGTCTCGCTCAGCCAGGCGACGGGGTACACCACCGCCGCGGTGGCCAACCGGTTCGGCTTCTTCCTGATCACGATGCTCAATCAGAACAAGCTGGAGCTGGATCTCTTCTTCACCCCGTCGGGCGTCCACCACCTGGTGTTCGCCTCCGACGTCGAGCAGCTGCGCGTCGCCGGGTTCGAGAGCGTCGACGCCCAGTACCGCTGCGGCTACCGGCCACTCCCGTACGCGGCGCGCCGCCTGGAGTAGCCGGCTCCGCGCGCGCCCACCGCGAACCGCCACTTCGCCGATCGCAGGAGCTGCGGGCAGGCCTCCGCGCGAAGAAATTCCAAGAGAACGCGCAGGCGTCGACGACCAGCTCGTCGCCGTGCCGGTTGGTGGCAATTTGCCTTGCCCCGCGCTGATGTGCGAAAAGTTGCCCTCCTGGAGCGAGGGTCGGGACACCGGCCGGACGAAATCTTCTTCTTTGGGAGGGTCGACGAATGAAGGGCACGGTAAAGAGGTTGATGCTGGCGATCATCGGCGTGGGGCTCGTGGCCGGAACTGCGTGGGCGGGGGCGAAGTACCCTGAGCCCGTCTACATCTCCACGGCCTACTCGTACGCGATTGGCTCGATGGGCAGCGCGCGCAACAGCTCGGACTCGTCGCAGGAGATCGGCTGCGTGACTTACAACGGCGGCGGAACCCAGATCTACGGTTACTGCTTCGCCGAGGATGCTTCGAACAACTACAAGCAGTGCTCCTGGTCGGGCACGCAGTGGACCCAGACCATCAACGCGATGACGGACAGCTCGTACGTCTGGTTCGAGTGGGATGGGTCGGGAAATTGCACCTTGATCGTCATCTCCAACGACTCTGCGTACACCCCGCCGGTGCCCTAGGTCGAAGGGGCATCGCTTGCGCGAGTGGTCGGTCTCAGCCGTTGTCGTGGGCGTCGCGCTGGTCGGAGTCGGGTTCGCCGGGGGCGTGTTGGCCTCCCGGCGGACGCCGCCCTCGGTCGCGTGCCAGGTCGACGGTGCGGCCATCGAGCGGCGGCTCGATCAGCTCGACATGACCGTCAGTGCCGCGGTGAAGATGGCCATGTCCGTCGCTCACCGCGAGTCCCGCGTTCAGGCGAGTGGGGACGCACCCGCCGTCGCTCCCAGCAAGCCCTCCGACGAGAAGGCATCGGCCGCCGGGGCCAGTGTCGCCGACGAAGCAGCCGGCCCCAGCAGTCCCGAGCAGGCCGCGGCGTCGATGCGCGCAAAGCAAGTCCTGGAGCACGCCCTGGCTGTCCACCAGTGGGGTACCCAGGACCGCGAAGCCATGCGGGTGGAGATGGGACGCAGCGACGACCGGACCCGACAGGAGATCATCCGGCGGTTGAGCGCGGCGATCAATTCGGGCGAGGTCGCGCTCTCGGTATCGGGACCAGCGCTCTGACCGCCGGCAGCCGAGGCTGCCTCACTGGGCGCGCTTTTGGAGCAGGGGCGTCAGCTCGATCTCCGTCGTGAGGACCGGGCGGTGCCGGAAGAAAATGCGGCGCGGGTTGCGGTCACAGGTCCTGGGCCTCGCGCCGCAGGTGGCCGTGTCGGACCCGCCGCATCCACCGCACAGCGCGCGCCCGCACCACCAGCACCACCAGATCACCGCCGGGATCTCCCCGACCATCTCGCCGCAGCGCCCGCACAGCTCCATGGCCGGGAAAGATAGTCGCCCGGACGGCACTGATCAAGAGTTCAGTATGTCGCCGCGTCGATCATTCGTCTGCGTCGCGCCCGAGCCGCCTTCGACCAAGTAAGCTCACGTTCCGTGAAGTTCGACGACGACGATCGGGCCGACGAATCGCAGGTCGAGGACCGCCGGGGCGCGCGGTTTCCCGGTGGCGGGGTCGGGGTGGGCTTCGGCGGCCTGGGGCTCGCCGGCACCGTCATCTATCTGGTCGTCCACGTGCTGGCGAGCAACGGCAACCCGACCGCCTCGGCGGTCGAGCGGCTGATGGAAGAGAGCCAGCGCAACGCGCCGGTCGGCCGCCCGGTGCCCGCCGGCGCGCACGAGCACCTGGGCGGAAGCTGCGCGGGCGTGAGCTCGACGAACGATCCGGCCAAGTTCACGGTCTGCGTGGAGAGCAACGTGCAGGCGTTCTGGCGGCGCCAGCTCGCCTCGGGTGGCGAGCCCTACCGTCCGGCGCACCTGGTGCTCTTCACCGACGCGACCGAGAGCGGGTGCGGCGTCGCCAGCGCCGACACCGGCCCGTTCTATTGTCCCGAGGATGGCCGCGTCTATCTGGACCTGGGCTTCTTCGACGAGCTCCAGCGACGTTTCCACGCCCGCGGCGGCGACTTCGCGCAGGCCTACGTCGTCGCCCACGGGTACGGCCACCGCGTCCAGGACCTGGTCGGCACCGAGCGTCACATGCGCCGCGCGCAGGCCGAGCACCCCGAGGCGCGCAGCGCGCTCTCCGTCGCGCTCGAGCTGCAGGCTGACTGCTACGCGGGTGTCTGGGGCCACGCCGCGTACGCCGCGGGCAAGGTGAGCCAGGGCGAGATCGCCCAGGCGCTCGACGCCGCCGCCGCGATCGGCGACGACCGGATCCAGAAGCAGGCCACCGGCCGCGTGAACCCCGAAACCTTCACCCACGGCACGTCGGCCGAGCGCCAGCACTGGTTCTCCGTGGGCATGGAGAGCGGCGACCCGGCCGCCTGCGACACCTTCCGCGCGCCGGGTCGCTGACCTGGCCGGGCCGGTCCAGCCACCGTCCGGCGGCGACACGATGATGGTGCTGCAGGAGCGAGAGCTGGGGCCGCCTCCGTCCGCGCGTGGACGGCCGAGCACGAGCGGGAGCCAGCTCCTCGCCGGGCGGGCGGTGCTCGAACACTAGAAGAGGTCCGCCTCCTGGCTGAACGTATGCTGCGGCGGACGGGCGATGAAGGTGTCAGCGGCGATGTCGTCCCCGAAGGCAACGTTGTATGTGCTCTGCGTATAAAACTGGCCGGAGTGGGACGAGTGGCGGCCGTTCGTCACGAGACGAGCGAGCCCGCCGGGGGAGAGCCTGACGGCGTTCCGCACGCTCCTCCGCTCGGGTTGGCCCGTGCTGATGTCCCACCACAAGCCCAGAGAGAGCGTGTCCTTCTCCGGCTCGAGGGCGAGGTCCTCGATTCTCGTGGGTATCGCGTCGCAAGTCTCCGCCTTGACCAGCTTCTGCTCGAACTCCCCGGCGCGGGATTCAACCAGGCGGTAGTGCTCGATGGTGCATGACCCCGAGAGGGCCTGCATCGGGAACGCGCGCGGCAGAGCGTTTCGGAGGGTCGCGCCAGGCGCACCCCGACTGCGCTTCGTCCAGACGACCTCGACGATCTGAACGGCGACCATCCTGGCCATGGGTGGCATCGATCGACCTCGATTCTCCGCGACGGGCACGTCGCCGTCGATGCGGATCGTCGATCGCGCTGGGCAACTCCCCGCAGGCGTTCTCGCACATCGGGCTCATCAACACGGCCCACGTCATCGACGCCAAGCGGGCCGGGCGGCAGATCGCGTATCCCGCGACGGCCCATTGCACTGAAGCTTGGCGAGCCGGGAACCGTCGGATCCCCTTTCGTTCGCGACGCCTGCGTGAGAGCATTCCGTTCGTCCGGTGCGCGCCATCGACCTTTTCTGCGTCGCCACGCTGGCCGCGTGTCTGAGCGGCTGCGCGGAGGCTTCCTTACGGGTCACGGAGTCGGCGCAGGTCGCCGCCCCGCTCGAGCATGTCTTCGTGGCCGTCGGTCAGGGCCCGTTCGATCGGTCCTATGCTGACGAGGTCGCGGGCGCGCTCCTGACGGCCCTGGGCGGACACGCCCTCACGTCGCGAAGCCGCGTGCTCACCGGGCTGGAGTTGGACGACGCCGCGGTCAACGAGCAGATGAAGGCCTTCGGCGCCGACAGCCTTCTCATGGTGGAACCGATCGGTGGCGCGGTGAACCCGGTCAACGGTCTGGTGCTCAAGGTCGTTTACCGAGTCACGCTCCTGGACATTCGCGCTGACCGTCTCGTCTGGGCGGGGGAGGTGAGCCACGAACGAGGCTTCCTCGTCGCCAAGCGGGGCGAGCTGGTGTCGGAGCGGGTCGTTGGCTCGCTGATTCAGCAGGGGCTCATACGCTCGGGCCAGGCGTCCAAAGGCGGCTCGTGACGATGCGCAACGTCGCCGGGTTGGCCGCGCGGCTCCTGGTGCTGGCCTCGGTGCCCTCGTGTTGGGGGCCGCCGAAGATCGTTTCGGCGCGCGATCCGGAGTTCAACGGCCGAATCAACCGTCTGCTCGTGCTGGTCGTGGACGACGGAAGCAACGACGCCGAGCCGATCCGGGTGGCGCTGGATGCCCAGCTGAAGGTCCGTCGCATCGACCATCGGGCTTACGAAGCCTCCGATGACGGACGCATCATCTATCCCGCCACCACGGAGGGGTTCGTCCCCGACGCCACCCTGCGTATTACGCCGACCGTGACGATCCACTCGGAAGCTGGCGACCGAGATCTGGTTCACGTCGACGCCAGCCTCTACCTTCCCGGAGATACGTCGCACCGGATCTGGCGAGCCAAGGTGATCCATGGGACTGCCACCGCGACTGCCGACGCTGCCGGAACGCCGCGCTGGGCGACGGCGTTTGCGAAGCGGGTGATGGACCAGCTCTACGCCGACGGCGTGCTCAGGTAGACACGGGAAGCATCGGTTCGCCGTCCCCTCGGCGATCATTATCCGGTTTTCCGGGCGGCGCTCAGCGGAACGTTGCGCCGGCGCGCGCGAATTTCTTGCATTCGCCCGTCGCTGATTTGGAACTTGTCACTCGTTGCCCTATCGATCATCGTGCTTAATGCTGGGCGTCGAGATCGAGGTCCGGATGGTGGAGGGTTCCTGATTGTGGCGAGCATCGAACGTGGCTAGCGCCCCCGTCTTCACGTCGGCTTGTGCTTTCGGGTTGGTCGGGACCTCACGCGCGATGGATCGCCTGCGCGAGACGATCCGGCGCGTCTCGCGCTCGGATCGGCCCGTCCTGGTGAGCGGCCCGACCGGGTCGGGCAAGGAGCTGGTCGTCCGGGCCATCCACGCGCGCGGCGAGCGGGCCGGCGAGCCGCTGGTCGACGTGAATTGCGGCGCCATCCCCGAGCCGTTGATGGAGTCGCTTCTGTTCGGGCACGAGCGGGGGGCGTTCACGGGCGCCACGCGGCGACAGGACGGCTCGCTGACGCTGGTGGGGCAGGGGACGCTGTTCCTGGACGAGATCGCGGAGCTGCCGCTGATGCTTCAGACCAAGCTGCTGCGCGTGCTCGAGAGCCGTCGATTCGTGCCCGTCGGCTCGGCCGCGGTCAAGGAGTTCCGCGGCCGGGTCATCGCCGCGACCCACGCGGCGCTCGAGCAGCGGGTGGCGGCCAGCCTGTTCCGCGACGATCTGTTTTACCGGCTGAACGTGCTGACGGTCATCGTGCCCGGGCTCGGCGAGCGGCTCGACGACATCCCGGCGCTGGTCGAGCACTTCTGCCGGCAGCAGGCGCGGCCGCTGCACCTCCCGGAGGAGTCGATCGCGTTGCTGCGCGCGGCGCCGTGGCCTGGAAACGTCCGGCAGCTCCGCAACTTGATCGATCGGCTGGCGGTCTTCAGCGAGGGCGAGGTCGTGTCGCCCGACCTCCTGCGCGGTTTCCTGGCAGGAGACGGGCCGGTCAACGATCGGATCGAGCCCCTGTTCGAGGCCGTCCTGCGCCTGTCGGTCGACAACAAGCTGGAGGCGGTGACCGACGCGCTGATCGCGCACGCCATGGCGGTGTGCCGGGGCAACAAGAGCGCCGTCGCGCGCCTGCTGGGCGTTCACCGCAAGGCCATCGAGCGGCGCACCGAGAAGGCCTCCCGAGCAAAGCCCGAGGCGGCGGGGGGGCCGCCGCCTCCGACGAGCGTGGCTACTTGCCGGCCGGGCACTCCGCGGCCGTGACGAAGTTCACCTGCCCGCCGCTGTTGAGCGTCGTCGAGCTGCCGACCACGGAGCCGTTCACGATCGCCCCGATCAGCACGTTGGCGTTGGGCGCGTAAATGAACCCCGTGAAGTTGGTGTTGCCGTTCACGTTGACGCCCTGGTTGCCGGTCAGCAGCAGCTCGAGGTTGGTCGGATCGCCGCCCGCGTTGGCGCTGCCGGTCAGGTTCACGCCGCCCGAGACCCAGATCTGCGCGACGCCGCCCGAGATCTTCAGGGTCGACCCGCCGTTCATGTTGAAGCTCGTCGCCACGTAGTTGCCGGCGGGCAGGGTCACCGTGCCGCTGACCACGAAGTTGCCCAGGTTCGTCGCGCCGGCCGGCGGCGGCACCACGGCCAGCCCGGCGGGCGTGTTCGGCGTCAGCGTTCCGGTGATCACGGCGTTGCCGTTCTTGATGATGGTGGTCCCGGCCTGGACGTCGCCCGTCACCGTCGAGGCGGCGTTGTGCAAGCTCTGGCCGACGTTGGCGATGACGGCCTTGGCCTTGGCGGCGCACGGAACGGCCGTGACCGCGCCGGCGTGGGCGGCCCCGGACGATGCGAGCGTCAGCGCGACGGGCAATGAAAGCAACAATGAACGATTGAACATGTGAGCCTCCTGAATGCGCGATGGTTGTTGCGCGCCGCGTTTGCACTGCACGACCGGTGCCGCCCCGGAGGCTGCAAACGACGGGCGGGCGCGGCCGAGGAGAGGCCGATTTCGGCCAGTCAGCCGGCGCTGGCTGGCTGTTTCCGACCGAGGCGGAAGAAGGAGACCTGCCGCTGCAGCTCCTCGGCCTGCCCCGAGAGCGCGGCGGCGGTGGCGGAGAGCTCCTCGGCGGAGGCTGCATTACGCTGCGTGACCTGCTCGACCTGCGCCATCGCGCGGTTGATCTGACCGACGCCGTCGGACTGCTCCTGCGTGGCGGCCGCGACCAGCTGCACGAAGTCGGCGGTCTTGCGGATGGAGGGGACCAGCTCGTGGAGGGCCGCGCCGGAGCGCTCGGCCACGCCCAGGCTCCGGATGGCGAGGGTGCTGATCTCCTCGGCCGCGTTCCGGCTGCGTTCGGCCAGGCGCCTGATCTCCTCGGCCACCACGGCGAAGCCGCGGCCCTGCTCGCCGACGCGCGCCGCCTCGATCGAGGCGTTGAGCGAGATCAAGTTGGTTCGTTGCGCGATCTCGCCGACGATCGAGACCCGCTCGGCGATGGCGGACATCACCGCCACGGTGTCGCGCACGGCCTTGGCGCCCAGCTCGGCGTCCTTGGCGCCCTGGAGCGCCACCTCGCCCGCGGCGCGGCTGTTCTCGGCGTTCTGGGTCAGCGAGGCGGTCATCTGGCCGAGGTTGGTGGCGGTCTCGTCGACGGAGGTGGCCTGCTCGACGGTGCCCGCCGACAGCGCGCGCGACGCCAGCGCCAGCTGCGCGGAGGCCGAGGCGACCATGCTCGCCGCCGTGCGCACGCCCGAGATCGATTGGGTCAGCTTCTCGACCACGTTCTGCAGCGCGCTCTGCAGCGAGCCGACCTCGTCGGCCGCGTGGGCCTCGATCCGCAGCGAGAGATCTCCCTCGGCGAGCCGATGGGCCACCTCGACCGCCTCCCGGAGGGGCCGGACGATCCCGCGCAGGATGACCAGCCCGAACAGCAGGATCCCGACCAGGCCGACCAGCGCGCCCGAGAGCATCATCTTCTGGCGCAGCGCGCGTCCGCGCTCGCGGATGGCCTGGCGGTCCATCCCCACGTGCACCACGCCCAGCTCGCCGCCAGAGATGGGCGCCGCCACGTCGATGGCCTCGATCCGGCCGCTCTCGGTGGGCAGGTCGATCGCGCTCTGCACCTTCACCCGGTGCCCCGCGGGCAGCTCGCCCGAGGCGAGCGGGTTCGCCTTCAGCAGCCCGGCGGGGAAGGTGGGAGAGAAGGTGTGCGCCAGCAGTGACCGGTCGGAGTCCTGCACGAAGATGTACCGCACGCCCTCGATCACCTTGTTCGAGTCGATGGCCGTCTGCAGCACGGAGGGATCACCGTCCACCGTCTGCTCGGCCGCCGAGGCCAGCGAGAGCGCGATGGCCTCGCCGCGCCGCTCGTAGGCGTTGACCAGGCTGGACTCCAGGAACCGCCAGGCGATGATGGTCAGCAAGAACGCGACGAAGAGCGTGATGAGCGTGCTGGTGGCGATCAGCTTCCCCGCCAGCCCGAACCGGACCTTCATCGCGCCCCGAGCGCCGCCGCGGGATCTCGCGCCGAGGTCCAGCCGGCCTTGTCGACGGTCGCGAACCAGACGGTCTCCAGCGCCTGGTGCCGCGAGGCCGACAGCTCGGCCGGCACGCCGAGGCCGACGTCGAACCGCCCCATCGACTCGGCCGCCTGGTAGAAGCCGCGCCGGGTCAGGTCGCGGCCTGCCTTCTTCATGATCTGCAGGAAGACGCGGGCGCTCAGGTATCCCTCGAGAGAGCCAAACGTGTAGCTGGCCTTCGGGGTGTACGCGCTCCCGGTGATCGCCGGCGCGGTCGGGTGGTAGCGGTCCATCGCCGCGCGGTACTCCCGGACCAGCTTGATGCTCACGTCGTCGTAAGAGGGGACCACCTCGGTGGTGATGAGGTTCTGGGTCAGCCGCGTCCCCCGCTTGTGCTCCTCGGCGGTCAGCAGCCCCAGCATCTGGTCGGCGCCGACGAACGAGACGTTGTGGATGGGCACCAGCCACCCGGCGACGCGCGCGTCGCGCACCAGCGCCGCGCACGCCTGGTAGGCGCCGACCGCGACGATGGCGTCCACCTTCGCGTCGCGCAGGATCTTCAGCTGCGGCGCGGCGCTGACCTCGAAGACCTGGCCCCGCGGGTAGGTCGTGTCGGCGACGATGGCCAGGCCCTTGTCCTTGAGCGCCCGGCGGACCCCGTCGCGGCCGCTGGCGCCGTACGCGTCATCCTGAACGAAGATGCCGATGCGCTTCTTTCCCATCGCCACGAAGGCGTCGACCATCGCCTTGGTCTCCTCCCGGTAGGAGGCGCGCACGTTGAACACGGCCTTGGCGTAGGGCGGCTCGCGCTGCGGCTGGGCGCCGGTGAAGTTGGCGAAGTAGAACAGGCCATCGGCGTTGAAGTGCTTGAGGACGACGGGCAGGGCCTTGACGATGGTGGGGGTGCCGACCCCGCCGAACAGCGCGAAGACGTGATCCTGCGAGATCAGTCGGCCGACGGCGAGCGCCGCCTTGTCGGCGTCGTAGGCGTCGTCGGCGACCGCCAGGCGGATGGCGCGGCCGTGAACGCCGCCCGCGGCGCTGGCCTCGGCGAAGGCGGCGGTCGCTCCGCGCCACATCTCGACGCCGAGGCCGGCGGACGGTCCGGTGAACGCCGCGGGCTGGCCGAGCACCACCTCCGTGTCGCTGACGCCTGGCTCCGCGGCCCGGGCCGCGAACGGGAAGGCCAGGAAGAGGGCAAAGAACGCGCAAAGCACCGCTTTGGCAGACATCTTCGAAAATAGGCTATCGCAAAAAGCCGAGCCTCCTCAAACATTTCCGGCCGGGGTGAGGGCAGGCCTTGCGACGGGCGCCGCTCACACGGCAACGGCCGAGCTGCGCCCGCGCGGCAGCTTCCTCGGCCGTGACGGTTCGCACGGGAGGTTCGGGAGTTAGCTTGACCCGTGAGGGGAGGGCGCAGCATGGCGCGAGCGATCTGGAACGGTGCAATCTCGTTCGGGCTGGTGACGATCCCGGTTCAGCTGGTCAGCGCGGTCCGGAGCCAGCGGCCGCGCTTCCGGCTGCTGCACGAGAAGGACGAGGCGCCGGTGCGCTACGAGCGCGTCTGCGCGCGCGAGGGAAAGGCCGTGCCGTGGGGCGAGATCGTCAAGGGCTACGAGTTCGAGAAGGGCGAGTTCGCGGTGCTGACGAAGGAGGACTTCAAGCGCGCGGCGCTGCAGAAGACCGACACCATCGACGTGCTCAGCTTCGTTCCCGGGGGGGCGATCGATCCGCGGCACTTCGAGACGCCGTATTACCTCGCGCCCGGAAAGGGAGCGGATCGCGCGTACGCGCTGCTCCGGGAGACCATCCGCAAGACCGGCAAGATCGGCGTGGCCCAGGTGATCCTGCGCCAGTCGCAGCACCTGGCGGCGCTCTCGGTGAAGGACGACATCTTCGTGCTGACGACGCTGCGGCTGGCGGGCGATCTGGCGGCGACCGATTCGGTGAAGGCGCCGAGCGCCAAGGGGCTGCGCGAGAGCGAGCTGCAGCTGGCGGCGCGGCTGGTCGACGGCCTGGCGGGCCCCTGGGAGCCCGAGCAGTACAAGGATCAGTACGCGGCGAACCTGGAGGCGATCATCAAGGCCAAGATCAAGGGCAAGGGCGCGAAGCCGCGGCTGGGCGCCATCGGTCCGGGCGAGCCGAAGGCGGCGGTGGCGGACCTGATGCAGCGGCTGCGCGAGAGCCTGGCGGCCAACAGCAACGCGGCCCAGAAGCCGCGCCGGGCGACCGGGAAGGCCAGGGGGGCGGCAGGGAAGTCGGGGAGGCGGTCCCACCGGCGCGCCGCCTAGAATCGAGGTCTCCCCGCTAGCCCTCGGGGAGCTGCGGGAGCCCGTCGGTGATCTCGAACCAGGGGGCTTTGGAGTCGACGAAGACGTGCGCGCTGGGCCGGACCCCCGGGTCGTCGTCGAGCGTGCCGAGCGGAAGCCCGATCTCCCTGGCGCCCAGGAACGTGGCCAGGGTCGAGCCGCACACCCGGCAGAACGTGTGCGTCTCGCCCGGCGAGGACTCGTACCTCGAGACGAGGGCCTCGCCGGCGAGCCAGCGAAACGACGCTGGCTGGACGGCGGCGCGCGTGCGAAACGCCGCGCCGGTAGCCTTCCTGCACATCGAGCAGTGGCAGCTCACCACTCGTCCGAACCCGCCCTCGTCGACCTCATACCTGACGCCGCCGCACAGGCAACTTCCGCGGACGCTCATCGTGCCTCCCTCTGCCGAGCTCAGCGCGCTCAACGCGCTCAACGATCGACGGCCAGGATGATGCCGGAGTCGCCCACCACGATCGAGCGCGTGCCCGAGAAGGCGATGGCGTTCAGGTTCCTGGACAGGAGCGAGTTCACCGGGATCGTGTCGGCGGTGCCCGACCAGGTGAGGCCGTCGGTGGCCTGCAGCAACGTCCCGTTGGGCCCGACCGCCAGGAAGCGCGTGCCGGTCCAGGCGACGTTGGTGAGCGCGAGGCTCTGGATCACGGTGCCGGCGGTCCAGGTGACGCCGTCGGGCGAGGTCGTCGAGACGCCGTTGCCCACGGCGCAGAGCTCCTGGCCCGACCAGGTGACGCCCGACAGCGTTTGCGTGGTCCCCGAGACCCGGGACGTCCAGCTCGTCCCGTCGGGCGAGGTGGCGATGAGCCCGCCGGCGCCGACGGCGACCAGCTGGGAGCCGGTCCAGACGACGTTGATCCACTGATCGTTGGCGGCGGCGATCGTCCCCTTCGACCAGGTCTGGCAGTCGGCGGCGGACCAGAACGAGCCGTCGCCGCAGACCGCCAGGCACTCGCTGCCCGTCCACGTCAGCCCCGGACAGCTCGTCTGGCCGAGCGCGTGGGACGTCCAGGTGGTCAGGTCCGGCGTGGACCACAGCGCCCCGGCGTCGAAGATGTACCCGCCTGGCCAGGCGGCGACGTCGATGAACGCGGCACCGTTGGTCAAGGCCCAGTACCCGATCGTCCAGGACAGCCCGTCCGGCGAGGTGAGGTACGTTCCGCCCGCGCCGCCGATGACGAACTGATTGCCGGTCCAGGTGACGCTCTTCAGTGACAGCCCCATCGACTCGACGATCCAGTGCGCGCCGTCGCGCGAGCTGAGGATGATGTCGTAGCCGGTGCCGGCGGGACCGATGCCGCCCACGCCGACGAATCGGTTGCCCGCCCAGATGATCGACTTCATCTGGGAGGGGATCGGCGCCGCGCGGACCGTCCAGGTGGCGCCGTCGGGGCTGGTCACCATGAACGCGCCCGCGGCGCCGGCGAAGAGGCCGAGCGCGGGCGACCAGGCGAGGCAGGTCATCGACTGGGTGCCGCTGGTCCTCGTCCAGGTCTTTCCGTCGGTCGACGTCTCCGTGAACCCGCTTCCCACCAGGACGAAGCGCGATCCCGACCAGGCCATCGCGCTGTACGCCGCGCCGGAGAGCGCCGCCCGCTGCACCGTCCAGGCCGCGCCGTCGGGCGAGACGAGGATCGTCCCCGCCGAGCCGAGCGCCACGAACTGCGACCCGGTCCAGACGACGGCGATCAGCGAGTCCGTCGTCCCCGAGGTCTGCTTCGTCCAGGTCAGCGCGTCGGGCGAGCTGGCGATCGCGCCCGCCTCGCCCACGCCGACATAGGACGATCCCGACCAGGCCACCGCAGAGATGGCGACGGGGCTGCCCTTGACCGTCGGGTCGAGCCTGAGCGCCGAGCCGGCGTCGGCGGCGCCGGTGAGGTTGACCGATTGTCCGCCGACCGTCATGAACCGCGTGCCGTCCCACAGGATGGCCGCGCCGCCCGAGAAGAAGCCGAGGCCGTTCTCCGTCCACTGGCCGCTGGTCCCGAGCGACTGCATGACGGTGCCCTGCGGGCCGATCGCCAGCAGCACGGAGCCCGACCAGGCGACGCTGACCAGCCCCTCGTCCGTGCCGAACGAGACGATCGGTCCGGGCCCGGCTGGTCCGTTCACGCCCGCCGGGCCCACCCCGGCATCGCCGGCGCCGCCCGCCAACCCCGTCGCGCCGCCGCCGCCCTGTCCCGTGGCGGCTGCGCCGCCTTGTCCGCCCGCCGGCCCGCCGGCCCCCGCGCCGCCGCCGTGTCCCCCCGATTGACCGCTGGCGGCGGGCGTCTTCCCGCAGCCGAGCAAGGCGCCCCCGAGCACCACCACCATCCACGCCCGCTTCATGCGGCGAGCGTATCACGGGCGATCTGCGGACCTAGGGGCAGGGCGCGCCGCACGTCGTGACGTCGCCGCTCGGACAGATCACCGGGGCGCCGGGCCCGGACGAGACGACGGCGACGACGTCCGCGACGGCGAGGGAGCCGAGAGCATTTTCCCGAGGCATGTGCGCGATATACGACCGAAACCGGCATCGGATTCGAGCCGCTGCCGATGGTCCGGGTCGCCGTCGATTCCGGGAGGCGCTTTTTGTTGAGCCGCAGGCGGCACCTGCCGGGACATTAGTCACGGGCGACATCTGCCCCGACGCAGGGAGCGACCAATGACCTCATCCTGGACCCGGTTGTGCGACCTCATGCTGGTGGGAACGCTGGTGCTGGCGGGCGCGTGCAGCAACTCGTCGAGCACGGGCGGAACCGGAGGCGCCGGCAGCGGCAAGGGAGGCACCACCGGCTCGGGCGGGACGACCGGGTCGGGGGGAACGACCGGCTCCGGCGGAACGACGGGCCCGGGCGGGGCGCCCGGCTCCGGGGGAACGACGGGCTCGGGCGGGACGGTCAGCTCGGGCGGGACGACCGGCTCCGGCGGCGCGGCCTCGGGCGGAACCACCGGGTCCGGGGGCGCGGCCTCCGGCGGGGCGACAGGGTCCGGCGGGGCCACCGGTTCGGGCGGGGCGGCGGGCGCGGTCGGCAACTGCCCCGGGACCTGCCCGGCCGCGACCGTGGGCTCGTGCTCGGCGCCGCAGGTCCGCGTCACCCCGGTGAACATCGGCAGCGCGCTGGCCTATTCGACCGACGAGACGCTGGCCGTGCCGCTGGCGATCGCGGCCGAGCCGGGCGGCGGCTCGCGCGTCTCCTGGGTGACGAGCTACGCCAAGTACGGCAGCAGCACGACCAGCGTGGTGCACGTCGGCGAGCTCGATTGCACCGACCAGCTCAAGGGCACGCCGTTCACGTTCCCGGGACACGACTTCCAGGACGTGGCGGCCGACGGCGACGGCGGCGTCGTCGTGTTGACCCGCGACGGCGCGAGCACCGTCGACGCCCAGCACTGCGGCGACGTGAACAACCTCTGCAGCCTGCCGTCCGATCGCCCGGGCTGCTACGACACTTACATGGTCCGGTATGACTGCTCCGGCACGGAGCAGTGGGCGACGAAGCTGACCAACTCGACCGCCACGAACCCGGGCTACGCCAACCCCGCCGGCAGCAACGGCTCGACGGAGTTCGTCTGGTGGTACCAGCACCACGGCCGCCTCGCGTTCGACGGCACCAACTACGCCGCCTACTTCTGCGACGCCATCACCGTCACCAACAACACCAGCTCCTGCGCGGGCGGCGCCGGAAAGATCGACATCCACGAGGGCGATCGCATGGAGGTGGTCGGCCCGACGGGGTCGCTGCTCACCGGGCACGACACGTTCGGGATCGGGTGCAGCCACAGCTGGACGACGCGCATGGTCTGGGACCCGCGCACCAGCCACTTCGTCATGACCTGCGCGACCGACAACAACTGCCGGATCGCCCAGCCCAACGGGTACCACACGGTGGCCACCGGGACCTGCGACGGGACGTTGTTCAACGGGGACATCGTGCTGGCCGGCAACACCGGCTACTGGGCCGCCTGGAGCCAGGGCATGGTGATCAAGCTCGAGCACTTCAGCGGCACCAGCGCGTCGGACAAGACCGTCGTCACCGCCGGGAACACCGAGAACCCGCACCTCGTGTCGTACGGGACCGGGAAGATGCTGCTGACGTGGGGCTCGGGATCCGGCATGGCGGCGCAGATCTACGATTCGACCACCGGCGCGACGGTGGGCTCGCAGTTCACGATCGCGGTGCCGGATCACCCCTGGGAGTCGTGGAAGGCCTTCCCCGACGGCAGCGTGGCCTGGGCGGGCGTGGCCTCCGCGTCCAGCACGATCCAGGTGGCCCGCGTCATGCCCTGCAACTGAGCGCGGTGGCGGGCGGCGCCGGCCTGGGCGCGCCCGCCGGCGGCCACCACGGCCGCCGGCCCTCGCCGGCGCAGGTACTGGCGCGGGCTCTCGCCCAGGTGCGCCCTGAACACGCGGTGGAACTGGGCGTAGCTTCCGAACCCGGCCTCTCTCACCGCGGCCTTCAGGGTCGCGCTGCCGCGCTCGAGCAGCGCCTCGAACCTGCGGAGGCGAAGTCGATTGCGGTAGTCGACCAGGGAGATCCCCATCAGGATCCTGAACACGCGGGTGAGGTGGGGGAGGTTGGTGTTCAGCGCCGCGGCGAGCTGCTTGCCCGCCAGCGCCGGATCCTCGTCGAGCATCTCGACCGCCGACGCCAGGAGGCTCTCCGGGACGCCCGCGGTCACGGGACGGGAGAGGCAGCGCGGAATCGGGGTGAGGATCTCGCCTAGCAGCGAGCACAGGATGGCGGCGTGGGCCTGCTTGACCTCGTCGACCCGGTCGCTGATCGGCCCCGCGTCGCCGGTGCCCGCGTCGTTGCTGAACATGGCGATCGCGGTGCGCGTCGATCGGATCGGCGTCTTGGCGACCCACCCGCGTCCGACGACCAGAGCGTGACCGGCCCGGCGCTCGTAGAGCGGACAGTCCTGGAACACCGTGAAGTAGGCGCCCTCCTGCTCCTGCTGGCGGAGCGCCGCCGCGTCGAGGTCGGTCGCCTCCATGACCAGGTCATGCTCGTCGACGACGTTGCCGGAGCGGTCCATCCCCCAGGTCCCGAGCATCAGGTCGCGCGGGCGGTCCAGCCAGAGGATGCGGACGCCCTTCATCCCGAGCGCGTCGCGCGCCAGCTCGACCGCCCGCCTCAGGATCGCGCTGGCGTCGCCCAGGAGGCGAATCTCCTCCAGCCCAGCCAGCAGCGAGAGCGATCCCCCGCGCGCGTCCGTCCGGCGCATGCCTCAACAGAGATCCCACGCGGCGCGGCCGCCGGCTGGAGAAAGGACACGGTAGTCCATTTATGCGTCGGAGCCGGGATGAAATAGTCCAGCAGCGGCCACGATTCGACAAAAATCCGGCGGTCTGCCCCTGATATAGTCTGTTTATGAGCCCGAAGCCGACGCGCGGCGCCGCGCAGTGGCGGCGCAACTCCCTCGACGTCTCACGCTCGAACGCGCTCGCCGGGCGCACGCCGGGGCCGGCGCCGTCACCCGAATGGGACGCCTCGCTGCGCGAGCTGATCGACTTTTCGCGGACCACCCCCTCGAGCCCCAGCTGGTGGACCCCCATGGTCGCCTACTTCGGGAGCGTCGAGACGCGGACAGATCCCAAGAGCTACCACTGGGACGGCATGAAGCGGCTCGATCGCCGGGACCCCCCGCTGGTCTTCTTCCAGCTGACGCTCGCCGGCTGGGGACACTTCGAGCTCTACGACGAGGCGCCCGAGCGGATGACGCCGGGGCGCGCGTTCGTCGCCGTCGTCCCCTCGCGCCACCGCTACTATCTCCCCGCGGACTCGCCGGGCTGGACCTTCGCCTGGATCGGCATCTATCACCCCTACCTGGTCCGTCGGATCAAGACCCGGGTGGCGGCGACCGGACCCACGATCGCCTGCGGCCCCGACAACGACTTCGTCTGCGGCCTGATGCGCCTCGTGCGCGGGGTGTTCCTCAAGGACTTCCGCGACCGGTTCGACGTCGAGTCGAAGCTGTTCGACATGGTCTTCGCCTACGAGCGGCTGGCGGAGAGCCTGGACGACGTGCACGGCGAGCGCGCGCGGCTTCTGGACGAGCTGCGCCAGCGCGTCCTGGCCCGACCGCACGCCCCGGTCTCGGTCCACGAGCTCGCCGACGGGCATGGAATGACCCAGAGCCGCTTCAGCCACTACTTTCGGGCGCGCACCGGCCGCACGCCCGGGAACTTCATGACCGACCTGCGCGTGAAGGAGGCGGCCCGGATGTTGATCGAGACCGACGCCTCTCTTCGCCAGGTCGGCGAGGCCTGGGGGTTCGCCGACCAGAGCCACTTCGGCAAGGTCTTCCGCCGCGTCCTCCACATGAGCCCGGCCAGCTACCGCAGCGCCATCCGGCGGGAAAGGAAGCCGTGACGCGCCATGGTCCCGCTGGCGCCCATCACATAAACAGACCACGTCGGGCCGCGTAACGCGAATTTCCGCCTGAATTGCGCCGTGGATGGTTTTCTTGTGTGAGACAGCGCGCTCATTAATAGACCATGACGCCGTTTCCTGAGGCGCTCCTGGCGAGCGCGTGAGAGCCTGGCGGGGCCATGAACCAGGCGCATCAAGGTTCGGCGGCCCCCGCCCCGATGGGACTCCAGACGGGGCTCGACGCGGGGCTCGACTTCGGAACCGACCCTGACGGGCTCCAGAGCTTCGAGGAGATCTACGACGCTTACTACGACGTGGTGGCGCGCTGGATCCGGGCGCTGGGCGGGCCGACAGCCGATCGCGACGATCTGATTCAAGAGGTCTTCCTGGTCGTCTACCGGCGGCTCCCGTCCTTCGACGGCCGGAACCTCCCGGGGTGGCTCTATCGCATCACGTCCCATCAGGTGCGTGACTATCAGCGCCTGGTCTGGATCCGGCACATCTTCCCCCGCCGGGTCGAGGTGTCGCCCGACATGCCGTCCGTGCGGCCGACGCCGCTCATGACGCTGGAGACGCGCGAGCGCCAGCAGCGGCTGGCCTGGCTGCTCTCGCGCCTCAGCGAGCGCCTGCGGGCGGCGTTCGTGCTGTTCGAGATCGAGGGCTACACCGCAGAGGAGATCGGCGACATCCAGGCGGTGTCGGTCCACACGGTCCGCGCGCGCATCCACCGGGCGCGCAAGAAGATGAGCGCGCTGGTCAAGCTGACGCCGCCGACCAGGCCCGCCTACCGCTACTCCGCCTAGTAGTGAGGCGGCTTCTCGTTGGTCACCGGGGCGCTCAGCTGGGCGACCTCGGCCCTGGTCGAGCTGAGCTGTCGGACGAGGCCGTCGATCGTGCGTTGCTGGGCGAAGACCACGTCGCTCAGCTCGGCGACCTGTCGCTCGAGGTGCGTGTAGCGAACCTCCAGATCGGTGAGTCGTGATTCCATCGAGGAGACACGCTACCACCGCTGCGCCCGGGTTCCGTCATCCGGCGCCGCGCGCGGCTCAACGGCTCGGCGGCGCGTCGTTGCCGCTCCATCCGCCCCCCAGCGCCTTGATCAGCTGGACGCTGGCCAGGCAGCGGCGGGTGGCGATGTCCGCCTGGGTCCGCTCGTTGGTCAGCTGGATCGTCTGCGCGGTCAGCACCTCGAGGTAGGTGGTCACGCCGCCCTTGTAGCGCTTGTTGCTGAGCGCCAGCGACTCCCGCGCGGCGTCGACCGCGGCCGCCTGAGCGTCGGCCTCGTCGGCCAGGATGCGGAGGGCGGCCAGGTTGTCCTCGACGTCCTGGAACGCCGACAGCACGCTCTGCCGGTAGAGGGCGACCTGGGCCTGGTAGAGGTCGCGGGCCTGATCGGTCAGCGCGTGACGGCGGCCGGCGTCGAACAACGTCTCGAACGCCGAGGCGCCCAGCGACCAGAGCAGGCTGGGGATCTGGAACAACGTCCCCAGGTTGCCGCTCCCGAGGCCGGCCGTCGCGCTGAGCGTCAGGTTCGGGTAATAGGCGGCGAGCGCGATCCCGATCTGCGCGTTGGCGGCGGCCACCCGACGCTCGGCAGCCGCCACGTCGGGGCGCCGTTCGAGCAGGGCCGAGGGGACCGCCAGCGGGATGGCCGGGAGCGGCACGACCGCCGGGTTGGGCGGCAGCGAAAAGCTGGACGGGGGGACGCCGATCAGGGTCGCGATGGCGTGCTCGAACTGGGCGCGGGCCACGCCGGTGTCGATCGCCTGCGCCTTCACCTGGCGGTACTGCGTCTCGGCCTGCGCGACGTCGACGGCGTTGGCGACGCCGCCGCGGAAGCGCACCTTGGCCAGCTCCAGCTCGTCGGCGTCGCTGGCCAGCGTGGTGTCGAGCAGCTGCTTCTGCGTGTCGAGGCCCCGCCGCTGGAAGTAGTCGGCGGCCAGCTCGGCCTGCAGGCTGAGCGTCACGCTGCCCAGATCGGCGGCGCTGGCCTGGGCCTGCGCGCGCGCCTGCTCGACCGTGCGCCGCACCTGCCCCCAGAGGTCCGGCTCCCACTGCGCCTGCCCCTGGAGCACGAACAGGTTGTAGTTGAAGTTGGTGGCGCCGCGGACGGTGTTGGGCTGGTTCTCCGACAGGCGTACGCGCGTCGCGGAGGCGCCGGCGCCCAGGGTCGGGAAGTAGGCCGCCCGCGCCACCCGCACCTGGTCGAGCGCGGCGAAGTACTGCGCGGTGGCGGCCTTCAGCGTCTGGTTGGAGACCACGATCTTCTCCTCCAGCGCGCTGAGCTGCGGATCGCCGAACAGCTCCCACCACTTGCCGCGCATCGCCTGGTCGCCGGGCTGGGCCGGCTTCCAGTTGCCGTCGGGCGGCGGCTGCTCGCGGAACCCGGCCGGCGTGGGCGGGTCGGGGCGCTGGTAGTCGGGCCCCACCACGCAGCCGCCGGCCAGCAGCGCCAGCGCGGTCGCGGCCAGGGCGCTACTTCGCGGCATTCAGCTGCGCCTGCGTCGGCGTCGCGGCCGGGCCTGGCGTGCGGGCCGGCTCGGGCGACACCACGTGGACCGCCTCGCCGTCGATCAGCGAGTCGGGCGGGTTCTGGACGACGAGATCGGTCGGCGCGAGCCCCTCGGTGACCTCCACGGTCCGGCCGTCGTCGCGGCCGATGGTGATCGGGACCAGCCGCGCCTTGTCGCCGCGCACGACCGCCACGCGCAGGCCTTCGGCGCGGAACATCAGCGTCGGGACCGGGAGGATCAGCCCCTGACGCGCGTCGCCCGGGAGCTTGAAGTGGACCTGGGCGTACTCGCCCGGGGTCAGCTCGCGGGCGTGGTTGTCGACGTCGACCTCGACCAGCAGCGTGCGGAAGGCCGGATCGATGGCGTTCGAGGTGCGGACGATCTTGCCGCTGAAGGTCCGCCCCGGGTGCTCGGGGACGGTGAGCACCGCCGTCACGCCCGGGACCGTCGTCCGCGAGTAGACCTGCGGCACGTTCACGTAGACGCGCAGCACCTGATCGGAGGCCAGGTGAAACAGCTCGCGTCCGGCGCCGGCGTCGACCAGCGTGCCCACGTCGACGTTGCGGGCGGTGACCACGCCGTCGAAGGGGGCGACCACGTTCTCGAACTCGGTCAGCTGTCCCAGCCGCCGGACGTTGGCCTGCGCGGCCGCCACCTGGTTGCTGGTCGAGCTGGCCTGGGCCCGGAAGTTGTCGGTGTCCTGCTTGGAGACGGCGTTCTCGTTCAACAGGTCCTGGTAGCGGGTCGACTGCGTCTCCGCGTACTTCGAGTTGGCCTGGGCGGTGGCCAGGTCGGCCCTGGCCTGGGCCAGCTGCTGGTCGACCTCCGGGCTGGCGATCACCGCCAGCCGCTGCCCCTTCTTGACGTGGGCTCCGATGTCGAAGGCCCAGGCCTTGAGGTAGCCGCTGGTGCGCGCGTAGATCGGCGCGTCGGTGAACGCCTGCACGTTGCCGGGCAGGACCACCTCCTCGGCGACCTGGCCCGGCTTGGGCCGCGCCACCTGCACGTCGGGCGCGGCCAGCGCGTCGGTGTGCTGCTGCAGCGTCGTGCGCGCGCGGACGCGGGGCACGATGCCCAGGGTGGCGATCACCGCGCCTGCGCCAACCGTCAACGCGATCAGCGCCAGCGCCTTGCGGCCGCTCGGGCGGGGAGGCCCCTCGCCGGGGCGGGGCGGGGCGGCATCATGGCTCATGGGTGTATCTCTCCTGCGGGGGCGAAAGCCTGGTCGCGTTCCTGGTGGCGCCGTCGGCGGCGCTCCAGCCAACCGTGCAGCACGTGGAAGAAGGCGGGGACGAAGAACAGCGTGGAGACGGTGGCGAACAGCAGGCCGCCGATCACGGCGCGGCCGAGCGGCGCGTTCTGCTCGCCGCCGTCGCCCAGCCCCAGCGCCATCGGGACCATGCCGATGATCATCGCCAGCGCCGTCATCAGCACCGGCCGGAAGCGGACGAACCCGGCCGCCAGCGCCGCCGCGCGGGCGTCGCCGCGCAGCTCGAGCAGTTGCTCGCGCGCGAAGCTGACGACCAGGATCGAGTTCGAGGTGGCCACGCCCATGCACATGATGGTTCCGGTCAGGGCGGGCACGCTGATGCGCGTGTGGGTCACGAACAGGAACCAGACCACCCCCGCCAGCGCCACCGGCAGGGCCGCGATGATGATGAAGGGGTCGAGCCAGGACTGGAAGTTGACGACGATCAGCAAGTAGACGAGGACGATCGAGAACACCAGCCCCGCCAGCAGGCCCCGGAACGAGGTGCGCATCGTCTGCACCTGGCCGCGCACGAAGACCTGGGAGCCGCGCGGCAGGTCCTTCTTGGCGGCGGCGATGATCTGCTCGATCTTGGCGTCGACGCTGGCGAGGTCGGTGTTGGCGACGTTGCCGTAGATGTCGATCGCGGGGGCGATGTTGTAGTGGGAGACCGTCCCGGGCGAGGCGCCCCGGCTGATGTCGGCCACGTTGCCCAGGATCTGCAGCGGGCGGCCGGCGGCCGGGGCGGCGGTCCGGGCGGCCTGGCTGGCGATCGCGGCGGGCGTGTCGAGCGGGATGTTCGACAGATCCTGCAGGCTGTCCAGCGCGTACTGCGGCGCCTGCACCGCGATGTTGTAGCTGACGCCGTTCTTGGGGTTGAGCCAGAAGCTGGGCGAGGTCTGGAAGCTGCCGCTGGTCGCCGAGAGCAGGCTGGTGGCGACGTCGCGCTGCGAGAGGCCCATCTGCAGCGCCTTGGTGCGGTCGACGTCGATCTTGAGCGCGGGGTTGTCGAACGGCTGCTGGATGCGCAGGTCGGCGGTGCCGGCCACTGTCTTCACCCGGTCCAGCACCCGCTCGGCCCAGGCCCGGTTCCCGGCCAGATCGTTGCCGACGATCTGGATGTCGAGCGGGGCCGGGAGGCCGAAGTTCAGGATCTGTGTGACGATGTCGACCGGCAGCTCGTAGAAGGTGACGCCCGGGAACCGGAGCGGCAGCAACTCGCGCAGCCGCTGCAGGTAGTCGTCGGTCGGGTGGTGCTTGTCCGTCAGCGAGACCTGGATGTCGGCGTCAGCCGGCCCGATGGGCGCCGAGTTCGAGTAGGTGGTGTTGATGCCGCTGTAAGGCAGGCCGATGTTGTCGATGATGGTGACCAGCTCGTCGCGCGGGATGACCTCCCGGATCGTCCGATCGATCTGGTCGCACAGGCTGGCCGTCTCCTCGATGCGCGTCCCGGTGTGGGCGCGCACGTGGATCTTGAACTGGCCGGTGTCGACGGAGGGGAAGAAGTCCTGGCCCAGGAAGGGGTACAGCACGGCGGCCGACAGGACGGCCAGCCCCATGAAGCCGACCAAAAAGGTCTTGGCGTGCCGGAGGCAGAGCTCGAGCACGCCGTGGTAGGCGAAGCGGAGCGCGTCGAACCCGCGCTCGAACGCCGCCTGGAAGCGGATGAGCAGGTTGCGGCTGGTCTTGGCCCGCTCGCGCGCGGCCGCCTCGTGCTCGTGCCCGCGCAGGAGGTACTTGGCCATGGTCGGCACCACCGTGCGCGACAGGATGTACGAGGCCAGCATGGCGAAGCAGACCGCCTCGGCCAGCGGCACGAACAGGAACTTGGCGACGCCCGAGAGGAAGAACATCGGGACGAAGACGATGCAGATGGCGATCGTCGACACCAGCGCCGGCACCGCGATCTGCTGGGCGCCGTCGAGGATGGCGTGCTCGACCTCCTTGCCCTGGTCGACGTTGCGGTTGATGTTCTCGATCTCGACGGTGGCGTCGTCGACCAGGATGCCGACGGCCAGCGCCAGCCCTCCCAGCGTCATGATGTTGATCGTCTGGCCCAGCGCCGACAGCACGATGAGCGACGACAGGATCGAGAGCGGGATCGAGACCGCGATGATGACGGTGCTGCGCCAGCTGCCCAGGAAGATGAGGATCATGACCGCCGTCAGGCAGGCGGCGATGATCGCCTCGCGCACGACGCCGTCGATCGCCGAGCGCACGAACAGCGACTGATCGGCCAGCGGCGTCACCTTGAGCGCCGGCGGCAGCTGGGGCTTGATCACCTCCAGCTGGTCCCGGATCCCCTGCACGATGTCGAGCGTCGAGGCGTTGCCCGTCTTGATGATCGAGATCAGCGAGGCCCGCTGTCCGTCGACGCGGACGATGTTCGTCTGGGGCGGGAAGCCGTCGCGCACGTGGGCCACGTCGCGCACGTAGGTGACGGCGCCGCCCACGGCCCGGATGGGCAGGTTGTCCAGTTCCTCGAGCTGCAGCGGCGCGCTGTTGGTCTGGACCTCGTACTCGAAGGGGCCGATCTTGGCCGTCCCCGAAGGGAGGATCAGGTTCTGCGCGGCGATGGCGTTGACCACGTCGGTCGGCGACAGGCCGCGCGCCTGCAGCGCCTGCAGGTCGAGGTCGATCTGGATCTGGCGCTGCTTGCCGCCGTAGGGGTAGGGGATGCCGGCGCCGTCGACGGTGATCAGCTGGGTGCGGATGTTGTTCAGCCCGTAGTCGTTGAGCTGCTGCTCGGACATCCCCTCACCGGAGAGCCCCAGCTGGATGATGGGGACGCTGGAGGCGTTGTACTGCAGGATGAGCGGCGGCGTCGTCCCCGGGGGCAGCTGGCGCAGCTGGGTCTGCGCGATGGCGGTCACCTGGGCGACCGCGGTGGCGATGTTGACCTTGGGCTGAAAGAAGATCTTGATGACCGAGCGGTCGGTCAGCGACTGCGACTCGATGTGCTCGATGTCGTTGACGGTGGTGGTCAGCGACCGCTCCGAGAGGACGGTGATCCGGCTGGCCATCTGGTCGGGCGACATGCCGGTGTACTGCCAGACCATCGCCACCACCGGGATGTCGATGTTCGGGAAGATGTCGGTCGGCGTGGTGAGCGCGACGAGCGGACCCAGGATGAGCAGGACCAGCGCCAGGACCGCGAAGGTGTAGGGCCGGCGAAGGGCGAGCCGGACTATCCACATGGCTTCACCGACATGACTTCATCCGGCCGCTTCGTCTGATGACCCCGCGCGGGTGTCTGGAATCCCGACGGGTTGATGATTTTTCCGACAGTCGACACGGGCGCTTTCAATTCCGCTGAGCTCACAGATGCCGCCGATCGCGGGCCGTTTCGCGGCACGCCCGATCGACCGCCCGGCAGACTGCAACAACGGCGCCGTTCATGACGTCGCTCACGTCCGGACCAGCCGGCGGAGAAGCTCGATCGCCCCCTCGAGGGCGCGTTGCTCCTCGGCGTCCATGGTCTCGTCGATCCTTCGGGCCAGCCAGCTCTGCCGGGAGGCGCGGCCCGCCTGGATGAGGCGCTTGCCCTTCTCGGTGATCGAGACGGTGCGGCACCGGGCGTCGGCGGCGTCGATCGACCGGACCACCAAAGCGCCCTCCTCGAGCCCGGCGACCGTCGCCCCCATCGACTGCGGCTTGACCCACTCGGCGCGGGCCAGGGCGGCGGTCGTCGCGGGGCCGTGCTCGAAGAGCCGCCGCAACACCCCTTGCTCGGACGGGCTGAGCTCGTTGTCCGCCGATTCCGCGCGGAGCCGATTGGTCAGCCCGCCGAGGACCTGTCGGAGATCGTTCGCCACCCGCTCGGCGCGCTTCGTGGTCTCGGCGGTCATCCCGGCCAGCTTGCAAATACAAAGCTGAACTTGCAAGGAAGACTTCCTATCGCCACGGCTCAGCTGTTCGCCGCCCGAGGGGACGGCGCCGCTGGCAAGCCGCCGGTGCGCTCAGACCTTCATCGTGAGCTCGACCTCCTCCGAGAACGCGACCGACAGATAGCCCGAGCCGGGCGCGCGAACCGCCGCCTTGTACTCGGCGCAGGCGTCGGCGTTGTCGGCGACGATGTAGGACCCCGGGCGCAGGCGCGGCGCGAGCCGGGACAGGATCTTCGCGTACAGCGGCTTGTGCCCGTCGAGCAGCACCAGATCGATGGTCTCCGGCAGGTCGCGCGCCAGGGTCTCCAGCGCGTCGCCCTCGCGGATGTCGGCCAGGTCCGCCAGCCCCGCCGCGGCGAGGTTGGCCCGGGCGTGCGCGAGCTTGCTCGGTTCGAGCTCGGTGCCGATCAGCAGGCCGCCGCCGTTGTCGCGCAGCGCGGCGCCGAGGTGGATGGCCGAGATCCCGAACGAGGTCCCGAACTCGACGATGGCACGCGCGCCGTTGCCGCGCGCGAGCATGTAGAGCAGGGCCCCGGTCTCCCGGGACACGGGCATGTGCACCTCCTTGGCCCTGCCGTAGAAGGCGCGGTAGTCGGCGTCGGGATCGGACATCCGGGCCAGGCGCTCCTCGCGCGTGAGGTGTCCGAACATTCTTCCGAGGATCTGGCCGCTCTGCGAGGCGTCGACGTACAGCCGTTCGAGGAGGCTGGCGACGGCCGGGGTGGTCAAGGTGTCGGGCATTGGTCTCTCCGGGTGAGGGTGTGCGGGCGTCGTCAAAAATACGAAGGTATATTCGCGTTCTCAATTCGCATTCCGGGAGAGGCCATGCCGAGACGCCGCGCCAGTGTCACAGCTCCGAGAAAGACGCCCAAACAGGCGCGGTCGGCCCGCCTGGTCGAGGCGATCCTGCAGGCGGCTGTTCGCGTTCTCGAGCGCGACGGGGCCGCCGCCTTCACCACCATCCGCGTGGCCGAGCGCGCGGGCGTCAGCGTGGGGTCGCTGTATCAGTACTTCCCGAACAAGGAGTCGATCCTGTTCCGGCTGCAGCGCGACGAGTGGGAGGCGACGGGGCGCCTCCTGGACGGCATCCTGTCCGATGAACGGCGCGGCGCCGCCGAGCGCCTGCGCGCGGCCATGCGGGCCTTCTTTCGCACCGAGCTCGACGAGGCGCCCCTGCGGCGGGCGCTCAGCGACGCCGCGCCGCTGTACCGCGACGCGCCCGAGACGCGCGCGCAGCGCGAGCGGGGCGTCGCGCGCCTGAGAGCGCTCGTCGGTGAAGCGGCGCCGGAGTTGCCGCCGCGCCGTCGCGGGTTCGCCGCGGATCTCTACGTCGCCCTGCTGGGGTCGATGGGCAAGCACGTGTCGGAGATCGCCCGCAGCCGCGCCGAGGTGGACACCTGGTCGGCGGCCGTCGCCGACATGTTCCTCGCGTACGTGCGCGACCCGGGCGAAGGTTAGCGGGGCGCGCTACTTCAGCGTCTGGTCGCCCCAGTCCTTGATTTGGTACTCCTTCACCACCCCCTCCAGCCGGAAGGGGTCCCCGGCGGCGAAGGCCTCGGCGGCGGCGCGGGTGCGGAACAGCGCCATGTTGCCGCCGCCCGCGTCGGTGAAGGGCCCGACGCCCACCACCTCGCCGCGGGCCACGAACTGGTCGAGGAAGGCCTTGTGGCGGGGATAGACGGCCATGATCTCCTCGCGGCTCTTCCCGGCGCTGCTGCCGATCACTGCGAACAACATGCTCTCTCCTCGGGGTGTGCGGCGATTGTAACCCCAGCGGCGGCCGGGCGGGTCAGGCGCCCGCCAGCGCCGCCACCACCTCCGCCGTGGTGGTGACCGTCGCCTGGCGCGGGAAGACCTTGCCGGTCAGCACGCGGTGGACCTCCTCGTCGCGGTCGGCGCAGGCGTCCTCGACGACGATGAGCCGATAGTCGGCGTCGGCGGCGTGGCGCAGCGTCGAGAGCACGACGCCGCTGGTGGCCACGCCGCTCAGGATCAGCGTCTCGATTCCCTTGGCGCGCAGGACGATCTCCAGGTCGGTGCCGGCGAAGGCGCTGACCCGGTGCTTGACCACCACCACGTCGCCTGCCGCGGGCCGCAGCGCGGACGCGACCTCGGCGCCGGGCGTCCCGAGGACCATCCGGTTTCCCTGCACGATGGGCGCGAACGTGGCGTTGCGCGGGCTGACCTCGGGGTACCCCGGGCGAAACCCGACCGTCACGTAGATGACCGCTAGCCCGGCGGCGCGCGCGGCGGCGGCGAGCTCGACGGCCCGGGCCATCGCCGGCGGTGCGCGCTCGAACATCGGGACGACCTCGGCCTGAAAATCCATCAGCAGGAGGGCGGTGCGGGCGCGATCGACGGTGACCATGGTGATCGCATTGTCGCTCGACACGGCCCGCGGGCGTAAAAAACATTGCTCCAGGACCCGCGGACGCCGGTCGCGGTCCGCAGCGGTCGAAAGAACGCCCGAATCCCCTCGGCCAGCGCTTCCGGCTCCTCCAGCGCACCTGGACCGGCTCGACCGCCCGACCAGCGGGACGGGCGAAGCGCGGATCAGGTGCCGGCGCGGCGCGTGACCGTCGCCCGGCTGCCTGCGGTCCGCTTGCCGGCGGCCGGTGCGAACTTCCTTCCCGCCAGCGCCTCGTCGATCGCGCGCAGGATCTCGCGCGTGGGTCGCTCCTTGGAGACGCACCCCGCCGCGCCGGCGCCCTCAACCTCGGAGGCGAAGAGGCCGTCCTCGAATTCGGTCAGGATGAGCGTGGGCGCGCGGTTTCCCTGTCGCTTCAAGGCCCGCAGGAAGCCCACCGCCTTCCCCTTCTCCAAAGGAAGATCCGCCACGATCACGTCCGGCGCGAGCCCCTGCACGAGCAGCAGCGCCTCCCGTATCGTTCCCGCGCAGCCGATGACCTGGAACCGGGCGGTGCTCGCCAGCAGCCTGGCGAAGGCGTCCCGGACCATCGCGTGGTCCTGCACGATGACGGCTGTGAGCATGATCGAGCTGGCGCCGGCGCGACCTCGCGCGCCGTTTTGGATACAGAGCCTCGGGCAACGCCCTACGGCTCAGGCTAGTGGCCGCGCGCGACGGCGCCAGCCCCGGCGCGCTTCATGGACGCAGGATCCCGGAACCTCGCGCCCGGTCGATCACGGCCCTGGCTGCGGGGCTTCGTGCGAGCGGAGCGGCCCGGGCAGGCGGCGCAGCCAGCCGTCGATCGGCTGCTTGGCCCAGGCCGGCAGGTGAGGGAGCGCGAAGTAGAACGCGCCGCCGACCGCCACCAGGATCAGCGCCGCGCGGATCGTCATCCGCCGCGCCCAGCGCCTGGCGCGCACCATCGGGCCCGGGGCGGTGACCGCCTCGCCGGCCAGCGCGGCCAGCCGGTCGGCGCGCGCCAGCTCGGCGCCGCCCATGTCCGGGCGGGTGGGCACGCTGCGCAGGGCCGCCTCGGCGCCGCCGCGCTCGGGGCGCGTGTCGACGAGCGCGGCCGGATCGCCTGGGACGGCGGCCGGCGGCACCTCTTGCAGCTCGATGTCCACGCTGCCGAGCTCGACGGCGACGCTGGGATCGGTGGCCACGGCGGCGGCCTCGGCCGGTGGCTTCGCGCCGTCGCGCTCGCCCAGGGTCTCGAGCCAGCGCTTGAGCGGCGCCGGGCCGCTCGGCTGCCCCAGCTTGACCAGGATGGCGTCGATCCGATCGGCCATCTGCTCGGCGCTCTGCCAGCGCTTGGCGGGATCGGCGCGCAGGGCGCGGTTGATGAGCCGCTCGACGTCGGGGTTCAGGTCCTTGACCAGCGCCGACGGTTTGTCGGGCCGCGCGCGGCGCACCTGCATGATGACGTCGAGATCGTTGGCCCCCTCGAACGGCTTCTTCCCCGTGACCAGCAGGTAGAGCAGGGTGCCGACCGAGAACAGGTCGGAGCGCGCGTCGAGCGGCGCGGCCCGCGTCTGCTCGGGCGACATGTACGCGAACTTCCCCTTGATGATGCCGGCGGCGGACTTCTCGCTCCGGTCGACCGCCTTGGCGATGCCGAAGTCGGCCAGCTTCACCTCGCCGTGCTGACTGAGGAGGACGTTCTGCGGCGTCACGTCGCGGTGGACGATGCCCAGCGGCCGGCCGTTGCGCTCGCGCGTGTGCACGTAGGCCAGTCCGCGGCAGAGCGCGCCGACGATCGAGAGGGCCAGCGGCAGCGGGAGCTTCAGCTTGGCCTTCTGGGCCCGCCGTCGGATCTGCTCGAGGCTCCAGCCGTCGACGAACTCCAGCGCCAGGAAGTACTGGTCGCCCGACCGCCCGAGATCCAGCACCTGCACCAGGTTGCTGTGATTCAGCGTCGACGCGATGTGCGCCTCGTCGACGAGCATGCGCACGAAGGCCGGATCTCGGGCCAGGGCCGGCAGGATCCGCTTGAGGACGATCGGCTTTTCGAACCCCCGCTCGCCCTTCTGCAGGGCCAGGAAGATCTCGGCCATCCCGCCGTGGGCGATCTTGCTGACCACGTGGTAGCGCGCGTGCAGCATGCCCCCCGGAGAATAACCCGCCCGCGCCGTCGGGGCGGCGGGGATCGCCGTCACGGCGTCCCCGTCCGCCGGCGCCGGAACGGCGGCACGGTCAGATCGATCTCGGACGGGACATAGCCGGCGACCGTCCCGTGCGCGGGGAGGCGCAGGGGCCAGCCCGCCATCAACGGCGCGGGATCCCAGTAGACCTCGGGCAGCTCGGGCGAGGGGCGCACCGAGAGGGCGAAGTGGACGTAGCGGCCGGGGTGCTCGTTCCCGGTGTCGCCGACCAGCCCGATGAGCTCGCCGGCCTTGACGGTGGTGCCGCGCGCGATGCCGCGGGGGACGGCCGCCAGATGGAAGTAGTGCGTGAAGACCATCCCCCCGAAGTGAGAGAGGCGCAGGTAGACGTCGCCGCGGTCGTCGTCGAAGGCGCGCTGCAGGTGGTCGACGACGCCGTCGTGCACGGCGTAGACGTGCTCGCCCCAGAGCTCGCCGGAGAGGTCGACGCCGCAGCGGCCGGCGTCGTGGCACACGGGCGGTTGCCGGTGCGCCGAGCTCCGGCCCGCCAGGATGTGGTCGTCGACGACCGGGGCGCAGCGCGCCGGGCCGGGGAGGGGATACGCCCAGGTGGAGCTGGCGAACGCGATCCGCCAGTCGTCGTCGGTGGGCGGCCACGCCGGCCCGTAGTAGACGGGCTGGGGCCGCGGGACGGGCGGCGGGCGCACCGCGGACGAATCGAACGAGATCGACGCCTGCGGCGGCAGGCGCACCCGGTGCCAGACCCTGGGCGCGCCGACGACGACCGCCGCCACGACGGCCACCCGCAGCAGCCAACGGCGGCGAAGCGCGGCGGCCAGGCGGCGTCGTCGGTCGACCGCGGCGGCCAGGCAGGTCCCCGAGCAGTAGGTCTCGCGCTGGCGTCCGCGGAGCGAGACGAAGCGGTCGGCCTCGCCGATCACCGCGGCGCAGACGGCGCAGCGGAGCGGGCGCGCGCTCATTCGTCACCCGTGGTGGTTTCGGGGGCCGCGGCGCTCTCCGTCTCGGCCGGGCCGTCGGCGGCGCCCGAGCTCGGCTCGTCGGCGGCCTCGCCTTCGTCCTCCGCGGCGTGCGCCCCGCCGGCCTTCAGCTTGGCGAGCCGGGCGGCGTTGCGCTTGGCCGCGGACAACCGCGCGGCGGAGCCGAGCGGCAGGCCGGGCCGCGCCAGCGTCGTGTAGAGCCCGATCTCCGTCCCCTCCACCGGGACGCGCACCGGCCACAGCGCGATGAGCGGCTCGGGATCGATGTATCGCTCGGGGCCGTCCTTGAAGGGGCGCACCGAGATCGCGAAGTGCAGGTGGGGCGCCGACTCCTTGACGCCGGTGTCGCCCAGGAGGCCGATGACGTCGCCGCTCTTGACGTGGACGCCACGCTCGAGCCCGCGGGGGATGGCGGCCAGGTGGAAGTACTGCGTGAAGACGGTGCCCTCGCGGTGCGAGAGCCGCACGAACTCGCCGCCCCGATCCGGGTTGGCGTTCCGCTGGACGAAGTCGACGACGCCGTCGTGGACCGCGTGCACGTGCTCGCCCCAGATCTCACCGCCCAGGTCGACGCCGCAGTGACCGTTCCGGCACTCCGCGGGGCGCTCCCCGGGCCGCGCCGCCCCGAACACGCGGGAGTCGGCGCGCGGCATCCGCCGCACGGGACCGGACAGCGGGTGGACCCAGGCGTCCTGGCCCAGCACTGCCAGCAGGCTCTCGTCGCTGGGCGGCCACTGGGGACCGAACCAGCCGGCCGGGAGCGGCGGCGGGCCGGTGTCCTGCGCGACGGCCGGCGGCGCGGCGCGCGCGAGCCGCCGGCGTCCGCCCGGACCGGTGTGCGGCGCGATGAACGCGGCGACGAGCACCGCCGTCACGCCGACCCGCCGCAGGTACCGCCCGCGCGCGCCCCAGCGTGCCCGACGGCCTGCGCGGCGCGCGCTGCGCAGGCACTCCTGCGAGCAGAGCAGCTGAACCTCCCAGCGCTCGACGTGCACGTAGCGCGTCACCAGGAGCGCGCGGCTGCACACCCCACACAAGGAGTGGGTCTCCGGCACATCCCAGGGCGCTTCTTCGGGGTCGGTCACGCTCATGCAGCTCCCCCCAAGCGGCGAACGCCAGCGGCCCCTTGATGCTAGCAAGCTCCGGCGCCGGAGCCGACAGCTTCCGCACGGCCCAGCTCGGCTCTTTTCGCGTGTACGACATGGGGCCGCCGTTACATCCCGGGCCTTGGCGTTCCGGACCTGTCAGGTGGGTGTGTTGCCGCAGTACATGGGGAAGTCGGCGGGAACGCCGCCCGCGTACGGCTCCGGCGAGACCTCGTAGGGATGTGCCAGGAAGAACTCGAGTGACAGCGGCGCGATCATCGGATCGATCTCGTGCCCGCCGGTGTGGTGGCACATCATCGTGTAGTAGCCCATCGGCTGGTAGGTCGAGTAGTAGGTGTGGCTGTTCTGGTTGAAGTCGATGATCACCACGTCGCTGCCCTGATCGCCGTAGGTGAGGATCGACGAGAAGTGGTTGGCGGGATCCTGGGACTGGGCCTGGGCCTGGGTGGGATTGCCGCCCGAGTACGAGATGATGCTGGCCATGTAGTTCGCGCGCGCGAACCCGATGTGCATCGCGTGCAGCGCGCCGGCGCTCCAGCCGAGCGCGTGGATGTGCCGCGTGTCGATGTTCGCCTGCTGGATGGCGCAGGCGACGACGAAGTCCTGCACCGGATCGTCCTCCAGGTACCACCAGTCGTCGTCGGTGGTGGTGCATCCGCTGCAAGCGACGTGGTTGAACGCGGCGACGACGCCGCCGGCGTCCATCACGCGCTGGATGTTGGCGGGCGTGAACCCCTGCTGCACCTCCTTCGACATCAGCGGCTCCTAGGAGGCGTGGTAGTAGAGGACCAGCGGGCCACCCGGGGCGGGCTTGTTCTTGGCGTCCGGCGCCATGTAGATGTCGACCGGGACCGCCTGATCGGAGCGCATGACCATGATCGTGCCGCTGGCGGTGGTGGACGACGTGCCGGTGGGGAACGCCGGGCACCCGGTCGCCGTGGGGAGCATGGTCGGCGCAGGGCCGCCGGCGCCGCCGCCGCCTTCGGCCCCGGTCCCCGTCGAGGACGAACAGCCGCCGAGGGCCAGGATTGCAGCGGCCGGAATCATCCAGATCGAACGGGTGGCCTGGGCTCGCATGCGCCGATCGACACCGCAGGGACGAAAAGCAGAAAGCGCGGCCTCAGTTCTTGTCCCCGCCGCACGCCCCGTCATCGGATGGGCAGGCGAGGCAGGTCAGCTTCGCGAGATCACAGAGCTTCGTCTTCCCTGGGCAGTCGGCGTTCACCAGACATTCGACACAGCTGCCGGTGGTGACGTCGCAGACGAGGCCGTTGCTGCAGTCGTCTTTGCCGGCACAACCCTGGGCCGTCCCGCCGCCCGCATCCGTGGCCCTCGACGCGGGCCCGGCGTCAATCGACTTGGACGGCGGCGGCTCGCCTCCGTCCGCGCCGTCGAGCGGGACGATGCTCCCGCATCCGACCAACACCAGCGCGAGAGCCGCGCAGCTGGCCCAACCTACCTGTCTTCCGGCCGTCATCCTCGACCTCGGACGTAAGCCTAAGGACGATTCGAGGCCCGACAACCGGGCCAGCGGCGCCGCGCTGTCAGCCGGCGTCCTCGGTCGCGCCCGCCAGCGCGCGCGGCGGATCCGCGATCGACTGCAGCCGCACCAGGCGCGCCACGTTGCGGTCGCGCGCGGAGAGGAGCGGCATCAACCCGCGCCCCAGCGCCGCCTCGGCCGCGCGCTGGCTCCAGAAGACCTCGGTGCTGGGGTACATCTCGACGTCGCCGTCGGCGCCGCGGAATGTGAAGTAGGGGAGATCGTCAATGTCCTCGGCGTCACCCGCCTCCTCGCCGCGCGCCAGCGCGAGCGCGCAGAGGAACGCGCCGCTGGCCCAGCACAGCGTCTCGGGCGCCGGGCGCCCCTCGATCTCCTCGAAGGCGAAGCTGTCGATGGCGGCGGTCTTGGCGCCGTAGGGGGCGCGCGCGAGGAAGCGCGGCAGCGCCAGCCCGACCCAGGGCGCCGCCGGACCGCGCCGCAGGGCTTGCCAGCGGCGCGCGTCGTCGGGCGCCAGCGCCTCCCAGCCCGCGGCGTCGTCGGCGCCCGCGAGTGACGGGCGGCCCAGCAGCGCCGGCGCGGCGCCGGCGACGAACGGCGCGCCCGCGGCGGCGGCCAGCGCGCCGAGGCGCCCGAGCAACGCGGCGTCCTCGGCGCCAGGGCCGAACGCGAAGTCCCCGATCAACGCGGCGAACGGCCGGCCACCGGGCGGCGAGAGGACGCGCCTGGCGAGCGCGCTGCCGTCCAGCGTCGGGTCGCTGGCGGCGTCGGCGCCGCCGGGGAGCAGATCGGCGAGCAGCTCGGCGCGCGTCACGTCGAGCACGATGATCTCGACCGCCTCGTCGGCGCGCGACACCAGCAGCTCCAGCGCGCGCCAGCGCGCCTCCAGCGCCTGGAACGCCGGCTGGTGGAGGAGGGCGCGCATGATCCGCCCGAGCGCCACCGCGTCGAGCGGGGCGTCGGGCGGCGCCGAGGCGACGTGCCCGGCGATGATCGGCCTGATGAGGTCATCGACGGCCGACGTCGCCGACACGGCCGCGGCGGCGGGCCGCTTTCCCAGCAGGCGCTCGATGTCGTCGGCATCGTTCTTCCCGGCCGCGGCCGGGGCGGCGGCCGGCGCCACGGCCGCGCGCGGCGGGTCGCGGAAGACAGCCAGCCGGCGGAAGAGCGCGTCGGGGTGGAAGTCCTCGAGCGCGTGGAGCTCCAGCGTCGGCGTCGCGCCGGCGATCGACGGTGGCAGCGCCAGCGCCGGCGCGAGCGCCTCGAGCGCGGCGTCCACGCCGGCGCCCTCCTGAGGCGCGCGCACCAGCGGGCGCGACGCCAGCGGCTCGCGCGCGGGCACCTCGCCGCGCGCCGCGCGCCCCGCGAAGTCGCCCAGCACCAGGATCCGCCGCGCGCCGTCGCCCGGGTTGCGACGTCCCGGCCCGCCCCGCTTCCCGAACTGGAGCTCGAAGTCCATCCCGGCACCCTAGCGGGTCTCGGGCGCGCGCTCAATCAGTCGCGGGTGATGGACGCGCGCCGCCGCCGGGAGCGCAGGACCAGCAACGCCAGGGCGAGCGCCGAGAGCGTCGCTGAGGTCCCGCGGCCTTCGCCCTCCAGGCGACAGCCGCACCCGCCCCCGTCCGTGGTCGGTGGGGTGCCCGTCGCGCCGCTGTCCGAGCTGCTGGCGTCGGTGACGCTCGCGTCACCCCCGTCGCTCGCCCCGCCGTCCGGCAGGGCCGAGTAGGCGCGCACGTAGTCGATCTGGTACTGCGCGGGGAACGTCGTGGTGGCGTCGGGAGGACCGGGCCAGGTGCCGCCGATGGCCAGATTGAGGATCACGTACATCGGGACCTGCGGGACGCCGGCGCCGGTGTGGCGCTTGCGCTCGACGCCGTCGATGGTCCAGACGATGGCGTCGGGGGTCCATTCCAGGCCGAAGACGTGAAAGTCGGCGGAGAAGTCGGGGCCGACCCAGCTCGTGCCGTCGCTCATGTGGCCGGCGTTGTAGTCGGTGCCCCAGTGGACGGTCATGTAGACCTTGTCGGGCTCGTTGCCCAGGATCTCGTGGATGTCGATCTCGTTGACGCCGGAGGTGCCGACCGCGCCCAGCAGCCAGAACGCCGGCCACAGTCCCTGGCCGGCCGGGACCTTGAGGCGCGCCTCGAAGTAGCCGTACGTCTGCTCGTGCACCGAGCAGAGCACGCCCGAGGTGTATTGAAACGTCTGTCCGGCGTAGCTGCCGGTCCGCTGCTGGCCGACGATGCTGAGCACGCCACCCTGCAGCTGGAACGCGTCGTCGACGTAGGCCTCGAGCTCGCCGTTGATCTGCGCCTCGCCCCACTTGTAGCGCTTGACCCACTTGGTGGCGTCGACGTCGGCGCCGTCGAACTCGTCCTGGAACGTCAGCGCGTAGCCGGGGATGCCCCCGTCCGCCGCGCGCGCCGGCCGCACGAAGGAGAGCGAGGCGAGCACGAGGACGAGAACGACCGGGAGGCGCACCTCTCCAGGGTATCAGCGCGCGTGAGCCATTGCGACGGCTTGCGACGACCTTGGAGGGATGAGATTCGTTCTGCGTCTGGCGTCGGGGGGCCGCGCTCTCGGTGTCGCCCTGTGTGGGCTGGGCGTCGCGGCGTCGCTCGCCGGATGCGGGAGCAAGGGCAACGGCGCGCCGACCGGCGCAGGCGGGACCGGCGGCGCCGGCGCTTCCGGGCTGGACGGCGGCGGGGCGGCGGCGGGCGCCGACGGCGGCGCGGGCACGGCCGGCGCGGACGCCGGGAAGGACGCGCCCTCGACCCCGGCCACGACGGTCTACCTGGTCGGCGATTCGACCGCGGCGGCCTTCGACGATCCCTACTACTACCCGCGCTACGGCTGGGGCACGCAGCTCGCCAAGTACCTCGACCAGGGTGTCGCGGTGGACAACCTGGCGCTGTCCGGTCGCAGCTCGAAGAGCTTCATCGACCCCGCCGACAACGCGAACTACGCGTTCTTCGCCGCCTCCATCAAGGCTGGCGACTACGTCCTCATCGGGTTCGGTCACAACGACGAGAAGGCCGACCCGGCGCTCTACACCAACCCCAACGGCGACGTGACCGACCCGACCGCGTTCAAGTACTTCCTCTACACGTACTACATCAAGGTGGCCCAGGATAAAGGCGCCACGCCCATCCTCACCACGCCGGTCGTCCGGCGGGACTCCTCGGGCGCCTACGCGGGCGCCAAGGTCCACGTGACCGCGGACGTCGTCTCGGGCGGCGTCACCTACCCGGGAGGCGACTACCCGCAGGCCATCCGCGATCTCGGCGCGGCGCTGGGCGTGACGGTCATCGACAACACCGCCTCGACGCTGGCCCTGGGCAAGCAGATCTTCGCGGCCTCGGGCGCCGCCGGCACCGCCCAGCTGCAGGCCTGGGTCAGCAACGTCGTCGCCAGCGTCGACGACACGCACACCAACGTCTATGGCGGCGCGTACTACGCCTACCTGGTGGCCACCGGCCTGCAGGCGTCGTCCTCGGCGCTGAAGACGCACGTCCTGCCGGGGATCGTCCCGCCGGACATCTCGATCCTGGTCCCGAACCCCAGCTGGATGCCCATCGTCTACAGCCCGCCCGCCAAGAGCACCCTCTGGACGACGACCGATCCCTGGATTGGGTCGGTGTTCGGGGACGTCGGCGGGCAGAGCAAGATCACCGGCGCCAACTTCGCCATCAGCGAGACCTCGACGTCGCCGCTGGTGGTGTCGATGAGCTCGGGCAGCCCGACGGTCGGCGCCGGGAAGATCGCCGCCGCCACCGACGGCATCGCCTTCTATTTTCAGCAGGTGCCGATCGACAAGGACTTCGTGCTGTCGGCCACCGCCACGGTCACCTCGGTCACCTTCAGCAACAGCCAGGTCGGCTTCGGCCTGATGGTGCGCGACGCCGACTGGACCGACGTCTCGGACCCCTCGCTGCTGAGCTCGTACGTCGCCGTCGGGCCGCTCAAGGGGAACGCGCCGGCGACGGCGTGGTCGTCGTTCATCCGCGACACCAGCGCGCCGACCCAGCTGACCGGCACCGTCGTCACCTCGCCGGCCGACGTTCCGATGGCCGGCTCGGTGCTGAACCTGTCGATCGCCAAGATGGGCTCGACCTACACCTGCACCTACGGGACCGAGCCGCCGGCCGTCTACATGATCGACCTCAACGCCATCGACGGCGCCTACGTGTACGCCGGGCTCTTCACCGCCCGCCAGAGCCAGATCGAGTACTCGAACATCAGCCTGACGCTGAGCAACTGAAGGATTGACGGGGCTCGGCTATGCTCGCCCGGTGAGCCTGCCGCCATTCGCCGCCATCGATCACGTCCAGCTGGCCATCCCGCGCGGGGGCGAGCCGGCGGCGCGCCGGTTCTACGGCGACCTGCTGGGCCTCACGGAGGTGCCGAAGCCGGCACCGATGGCCGCGCGCGGAGGCTGCTGGTTCGAGAGCGGAGAGGTGAAGATCCACCTCGGCGTGGAGGACGACTTCCGGCCTGCCCGCAAGGCGCACCCGGCGCTGCGCTGCCGCGATTATCCGGGCCTGCTGGCGCGCCTCGCCGCCGCGGGCGTCGCGGTGCGCGACGCCGGGGACGTCCCCGGCGTCACGCGCTGCCACGTCGACGATCCGTTCGGCAACCGCATCGAGCTCTGCGCCTGAGGCGGGTCGTCGGGGCCCGCCCGCCGGCAGCGGTCAGGCGGCGCCGGACTTGGTGAAGGCGGCCATGCGCTTCTTCATCTCGTCGGGCGGCACGTCCTCGATGTGGGTCCCCAGCGTCCAGATGTGTCCGAACGGGTCCTCGATGGTGCCGGTCCGGTCGCCGTAGAACTGGTCCTGCAGCGGGCGCTTCACCTTGGCCCCGGCGTCGACCGCCTGCTTGAAGCGCGCGTCGACGCCGTCGAGGTAGATCATCAGGCCGAACGAGCTCGCGCCCAGCGTCTGCGGGCTCCGGGTGATGGCGTCGGCCATCTCGGGCATCTCGTCGGCGAGCATGACGACCGAGTCACCGATCTTCATCTCGGCGTGGCCGACGCGGCCGTCGGGCATGTCCATGCGGACGACCACCTCGGCGCCGAACGCGCGCTGGTAGAAGTCCAGCGCCTGGGCGGCGCCCTTGACGCTGATGTACGGGGTGACGCTGTGGTATCCGGCGGGCACGGGGTTCACTTTGGCCATGGCTCCCTCCTCCTTCACTCGCCAGGAAGATAGGTCGCTCGCGGGGGAGGTGCCACTCCGTCACGGCGCGCGCCGGGTCAGGGCGAGCACTTCGGCCGCGCTGGCGCCGTCGCCCATCCGGCGGAGCTCCTGCGCGGTCGCGGTGGGCATGGACGACGCCTGCTCGGACAGCACGCGGATCGCGTCGTGATTCCGGTGGGCCGCCGCCAGGAGGCGCGCCACGAGGAGGATCTCGCGGCCGCTCAGGTTTCGCCGGTCGATCGTCCAGGCCAGGCTCTCCGCGTCGGACGTGCGGTCGAGGCCCAGGAGGGCGGCGACGCGCTCGACCCGCGTGGTCAGCTCTCCCGTTCCGGCCAGCACCGTCAGCGCCTGCCAGGTCCGCAGATCGGGATCGACCGCCTGCGCCGGGGGCGGCGCCGGCGGGGCGGGCGGCGGTGGCGGCGGCGGCACGTACACCGGTCCCGAGCCGGGCGTCAGCACGAACGGATACGACACGATGGCGATGCCGCCGCCGATCGGCTTGGGGAACTCCCAGCGACGAACCGCCTGCACGGTGCAGTTCTCGACGCGGGCGTTGCCCATGGTCGAGTTCTGGAGCATCGAGGCGATCACCTGGCCCGAGGCAGCGATCGTGAACTGCACCATGATGCGGCCGCCCAGGTCAGGCCGCTGCGCCAGCTCCTGCTCGTAGCAGTACTTCACCTCGTTGACGTGGCGGCGGATGATGCGGCGGATGATCTCCTTGTCCAGCGGGCCGCGCACCTCGGGCTGGCCCGGGACGACGTCGGGCACCCGCGCGCGCCGTCCCCCGAGGCCGCCGGCGCCGCGGCCATAGCCGGAGCCGTTCCCGCCGCCGGCACTCTTGCCGATCGTGCCGAGGTTGCCGAGACCGATGGTCCCTTCGCTGGCGCCGCCGCCCGACCCGGTGCCTACCAGGCCCAGGCCGCCAACGCCATACGCCTGGCCGATCTGGTTGCCGACCAGGCCACCGAGGACGTCGGCCGCGTCGTTGCCGACAGCCGTGTCCCTGGCGCCGGAGGCGCTGCCATCCCGCTGCTCCTCGCGAGCGAAGAGGCCGAAGCGCTTGTAGTCGTACTCGGTCTCGAGGACCAGCAGCGCGCGCAGCGGCGTCAGCGCCGTCGTCGCGGTCCGCTCGGCGCGATCAGCGTGCTCGGACCAGGCCAGCCGGGCGCGGTCCCACAGCGGCACCAGATCGATGGCCTCGGCGATGGCCGCGTCGGGCCGGTCGCTGCCCGGCGCGCGCGGGATCTCGAGCGCGCGGCCCATCCAGACCGTCTCGCCGGTCGCGGTCTCGAGCGGATGCCAGTCGACGCCGCGCGCGGCGAGCGTGGGCGGCGACGGGCGGGCCTGCAGCGCGGCGACGAGGGACGCGAGGTCGCCCCCCAGCGCTTCGGCGCCGAGGACCTCGCCGCCGGTCAGCGCGGCGGCGTCGGCCAGCGGCCGCGGGATCTCGCCGGTCGCCACCACCGACAGTCGGATGCCCCCCCGGCGCAGGTCGGCCAGCGGTCCGTCGAGGGCGTCGCCGTGGAAGCTGTCGACGCCGCGCCCGACGAAGAGCACGGAGGTCGCGCCGCGCGCGCCGGCCCGCGCGGCGGCGGCGGACAGCGCGCGCTCGAGGTGCAGCGCCCCCGCCGAGACGACGTCGTCGAGCCGCTCGAGGGCCTGGCGCGCGCCCGCGGGATCGACCGCCTCGGCCACCACCGACACGTCCCAGTCGGCCGCCAGCAGGGTCACCTTGGCGGTCGCGGGAAGGGCGGCCAGGACGGCCGCGATCGCGTCCCGCTGATGCCGGCGATCCCGGGCGGTCATTCCCACCGAGGTCTCGGCCACCAGCACCAGGTCGACCGGACCGGCGCTTTGCGAGGGTCGCACCAGCAGGCGATGGAACGGGTCGCCCGGCGCCCGATCGGCCACGATGTGTTCGACCCGATCGGCGCCGGTCGCCGCGCCCGGCAGGGCCACCAGCTCGCGGCCGCCGGTCGCCAGCGGGCGGCCGTCGACCACCAGCGACGGCCGCCCGACCACGTGCCCCGCCTCGATGATCGTGGGGACGCGGACCTGCACCACGCCGTCCTTCAGGCCGGCGGGCTCGATCCAGTCGAGCTCGAACCGGCGCGTCTCGCCGCGCTCGAGCGGGAAGATCGACACCGAGACCCAGCCGGGGCCGTCCCAGGTGACCAGCGCCGGATCGCGCCGCCGCTCGACGATCGACCGGTAGATCCCGCGCGCCCGATCGCGCTCGACGAACGCGCCGCTCATCGCCTGGCCGTTCACCCACAGGCGCGCGGCCGTCACGGCGGCCCCCCGCGGGACGGGAAGCCGCATGACCGCCTCGACGCGCTCGCCGGCCGGGCCCGCGACCTCCATCACGAGCTGTGAACGAACCGTGCCCGGCCCGGTCGTCACGCCGAGGACGAGCTTTCGCAGGTCGAGCTGCCGAACCGCGCCGCGATCGGTGCGACAGAAGAACCGCCCGCCAGGGATGTCGTCGCGCTCCTCAGCCCTCTTCTCTTGCCCGGCCGAGGACCCGGGGGCGGGGGCGGGAGCAGGCGGCGGCGCCTCGAGGCGGCAGCCGCAGAGCAGGATCCCGAGAGAGACGCAGACCGACGCGAGCCTCATGCTGCAGGGACAGCCGACCTCGGTCCCGGTTCTCGTGGAACTTCGAGCGGCGCGGGGTGTCCCGGCGCGGAGCATCGCCGCCGCGCCGCGCTCCACCCGTTTCCAGGCTTTCCCTACTGGGCGACGTCCGGCCCCGGCCCCAGGGAGTCCGGTCTGCAGTACGTGCTCCGAAGACGCGCGATGGCGCTCGCCGCCGCCGCCATCGCGATCGCCTCGCGCTCGCCGTCCGCCCGCGCCCAATCGGCAGCGACAGCGGCGCCGCCGCCGGGCGAGACCTCCACCCCGGCGGCGCAGCGCGAGCTGGCCCGCGCGCCGGGCGCGCCGGCGCGTACGCCGATCCCCGAGCCGGCCAGCGGCGCGGAGTCGCGGCAGTACTTCTTCCTCCACGACAACAACTACTTCTCGCTGCTGGCCAACGACGGCTGGCCGCCGCAGGCGAAGTTCCAGATCTCGATCCGCTTCGAGGTGGTGAGCTTTCGCCAGACCGAGAACTTCGCGCTGAACTTCGCCTTCACCCAGACGTCGTTCTGGGATCTGCTGAACGTGGCGCAGTCGTCGCCGTTCATCGAGAACGACTACCGGCCCGAGCTGTTCGTCAGCTTCCGGCCGGACCGCGACGTGCGCTACCGCGAGGTTCAGCTGGGCCTCCAGCACCAGTCGAACGGGCTGGGGGCGACCAGCGCGGCCGATCTGACGTCCGAGTCGCGCGAGTGGAACTACCTGTTCGCCGAGGCGCGCTGGGGCCTCATACGCGACAAGCCGCCCGGTGAGACGTGGCTCTACCTGACGCCCGGCCTGCGCGCCTGGATCCCGTTCGGCGTCACCGACGGCTTGCCACGCTACGAGGGGTACTTCGCGGCCTTCGCCGATCTGGACCTGCGCGTCCCCACGCACCCCGAGCTCGGCCGCCTGTCGCTCCGGGTGACGGTGCGACAGCACAACTTCGAGGTCAACGCGTTCTATCCGATCCTGGCGCGCGTCCGCTGCTGGTTGTTCGCCCAGCTGTTCGACGGCCAGGCCGAGCGGCTCATCACCGCACCCGAGGCGGTGACCCACTTCTACGTGGGCCTGGGGTTTCAGTAGCGGGCACGTCGCCCGTTCGAGGTCCTCTATTTGATGGCCAGCAGCTCGACGTCGAACACCAGCATCCCGGCCGGCTCGCCCGGGTGGGGATGGTCGCCGTAGGCCAGGCGCGCCGGGATCCAGAAGCGGGCCTTGTCTCCCACGACCATGAGCTGGAGCCCCTCGGTCCATCCCTTGATGACCCCCGAGAGCGGGAACGTCGCCGGCTGGCCGCGGACCACCGAGCTGTCGAACAGATCGCCCTCGGTGGTCCAGCCGCTGTAGTGCACCACCACCGTGTCGTCGGCCGTCGGGCGTGACTTGCCCGTCCCGTGCTTGAGGAACTTGTAGCCGAGCCCGGTGCTGGTCCGCTTGGCGTCGGCGGGGACCTCGGCCACGTCCGGCGGCGCGGGCGGCGGCGGGGTGACCTTCACGAAGGCGAGCAACGCGACGTCGAAGACCAGCGGCCCCGCCGGCGCGCCAGATCGCGCGGGCTTGTTGCCGTAGGCCAGGGCCGCCGGGATCCAGAGGCGGCGCTTCTCGCCCGTGACCATCAGCTGCAACCCCTCCGTCCATCCCTTGATGACCGCGTCGAGCGAGAGCCGTGCCGGCTCGCCGCCGGGGAGCGAGCTGTCGAACGTCTTTCCGTCGGGCGTCCAGCCCGTGTACTCGACGGTCACCCGATCGTGCGGTCCGGGATGGGCGGTGCCCGTGCCCTTGACCAGGACCTTCGAGGCGAGGCCGCTGGCGGTCTTCTTCGCGTCGGCGGGGGGCGCTGCAACGTCGGGCGGCGCGGGGGGCGCGGCCGGCGGCGGCGCGGGCGGGAGCGGCTCGATCGGCTGGGCGGCGAGGCGGCCGCCCACCTCGACGGTGAGGACGGCGGCGGTGGCCAGGACGAGCGGCCAGAGCGGCCGGCGGCGAGGTCTCATGCCCGCCCGATTACCACGATAGGCGCCCGCAGACCACGCGGTGGTGCGGACGCAACCGCCGGCGAGACCGACCGACAACCTCGCCATGAGCGGACGGTACGTGATCCTGCGGGACCGGCGCCTTCAGGGCGGCGTCCCTTTTCACGAGAACGTGACGATCGCCAACACGGACGCATCGACGTCCCTGGGGGTCGCCTTCCACCAGATCAACTTGCAGGCCTGCGTCGGCAAGATCGATACACTGTTCATCCTCTGTCATGGCTACGCGGGGTCGAACCCCCGCCTTGGCATGTCGGTGGACGGGGGCGGGATGGGCCTGCAACTGGGCCGAGAAGACCTGACGGTCCAGAACGTGGGCCAGTGGCTCGCCATCAACAACAAGGTGAGCAACATCGTGATCTATGCTTGCGCGGCGGCCGATACCCAGCCTGGAAACAAGGGCACGGACGCGGACGGCCAGTATTTGATGGGCGCGCTGGCCTTGGCCACGCGCGCCGACGTCTACGCCGCGACCGCCATGCAGTGGTACCGGACGTATCGGGGATTGCAGAGGGGCAGCTTTCACTTCGAAGCCTGGAGTGGGCTCCTGTTCAGGTTCTCCGGTCGCACCGGCAATTCCGAGCAAGTGCTGACGGTTCCGACAGACCTCGGCAGGGTCCTCAATGGACACTAGCGGCGTGCCTCCTCGCCTCATCTGGTCGTGCCGCCTCGCCGCGGTCGCCGCCCTGGCCGCGTGCAGAAGCACGCCCACCGAGCTGCCTGCGCCGTTCGATGCTGCTGCCGTCATGTCCATCCCGACGTCTGGCTCTCGGGGCCTCCTTCTCGGGCGTCTGGTGGATCTGAGCACCCTCGAGGTGGTGAAGACCCTGGTCGCGGTGCCGGACGAAGAGATCACCGACGCGTCGGCCGGCGTCGGCATCGTGAAGCTGAGCAACAACGACATCGGGGCCTTCGACCTGGCGACCGGCGAGGCGCTCTGGGTGCAGACGCCATACGCGCCGTGTGGGCGCTTGCAGCTCGCCGGGCCGAGAGTCTACGCCGCCTGCGGGAGCAAACTGCTCGCATACGAGGTCGAAGACGGCGCCATGACGGTCGTCGACCCGGGACCCACCCACGCGCTCGATCCGGTCGTGTCGGGCAACGTCGCCTTCAGCTTGCACGAACACGACCGCCTCAACGTCCACGACCTCGCGACGGGCCGGAGGGTTGCGTCGAAGGTCGTACCCGAGCTCGAGCGAGCGTTTCGCCAGTACATCATCGCGGATCCTTCCGGGAGCGGGGCATGTGTGTTGGGGATTGTCGTCGGCCCGAACGACACCTGGACCTACAAGGCCGCGTGCTACGACGAAACGTTGACGCGACGGTGGAGCAAGTCCCTCAAGCGGGCAGCCTCGTCGCTGGACGACGTGCGGCAGCTCGGCCCGCGCCACCTCGTCCTCGACGACCAACGTCCTTCAGACGAGGGTTCGCCACCGATGAGCGGGCGCGGCATCGTATTGCGGTGGCGAGACGGTCTCGTGACCGCCTTCGATGACGCCACCTTCGCCACGTTCGAGGACCTGCGCGGCGACCGGATTCGCCCGGATATCGACGTGTTCCGACTGACACGCGACCTCGACGGCGACCACGATCTGTTCGCTTACAACCAGGCGACCATCGTCAACGACGATGAACGCGCATTCGCCTTGATCATGAACGGAGGGACTGGCCTCGCCGGCCTCGATCGGGGCACGGGGAGGGCGCTGTTCACGGTTCCGGTCCCGCTCAGCGGCCTGCACTGGGACATCGGCCTGGTCGGGCGCTACCCGGTCGTCCGCACGAAGTTCGCGATGGCCTGGGTCCTCACGGTGCACGATCCCCTGTCAGGCGAGGTTCTCTACCGGGATGCGCGCCCATGGTCGCCTCCTGCGTGGCGCGCCCCGGTTTTGATGCCGCCGCGCAGCGAACGGCGATAACGCCGACGCCGGTCGCGTCGAATGCCTGCGGCGGCGGCGCGGGCAGCGTCGGGGGCGCGCGGGGCTCGGCCGCCAACGAGTTTCCCTGGCCGGGGACCGACACGGTGATCACTGTCGACGAAGCTCTATCGCCTGCTCTGGAATGGCACGACCTGGGAGTCCGACACGGCCAGCGGCCGGGGGGCCGGTAAGACGATCCACTATCTCGACGGCACGGGCGACCCTGACTCGGAGGGGGTCAGCAAGGCCGAGCTCGCCGATTCGTCCACTTCTTCTGGTCCGACGGACGGCGCGCTCGACACGCACTCGCTCCGCCGCGGCTCCATCCCCTGCAGGTCTTCTTCTGGCGGCCGTGGCTAGATTGACGGGGTGGTCGAGGATCCCCGGGCGCTTCAGGCCAACGAGCGGACGCTGCTGGCCTGGCTGCGCACCGGCGTCTCGCTGATCACCTTCGGCTTCTTCATCGCCCGCCTCGGCCTCTGGCTGAGGTTCCAGACCGCCGCGCCGTCTCTGCCGCGGTCGGCGCTGGTCGGGGGCGCGCTGGTGCTGCTGGGCGCGGTCACCGAGACCATCGGCCTGGTCCGCTATGTTCGCGTGCGCCGCGCGCTGCTGGCGCACCGTCCGGTCCCCGTCGGCGCGGTGGACATCATCGCGCTGGCGGTGGTCGTCGCGCTGCTCGGCTTCTACATGGCCCTCCACCTGGCCTTGGTGAACCGCGCCGCCGGCTGAGCGCGCGCGCGACGGGCGTCAGCGGGCGGTGTAGATGGTCGTGATCTGAGCGGCCGTCAGCGCGCTGGCGTAGATGCGCAGATCGTCGATCTGGCCGTCGAAGTACGGGTCGGCGGCGAACTGCGAGCGGCCGAGCCAGTCGTTGGCCGTCGCGCCCAGGTCAGACGGTCGCAGCGCCAGGGCGGCGTTGGTCGTCACCGCCGCGCCGTTCACGTAGAGCGTGCCGCCGGCGCCGCCGGCGTTCAGCACGATCGCGACGTGGGTCCAGGTGGCGAGCGGGAGGAGGGCGGTGGCGTCGAGGTGCTGCTCGGCGCCGTTGCCGCCGGTGGTGATCGCGAAGCGCGCGACGTTCACCGTGCCGGCGTGGGAGGTCAGGAACATGTAGACGTTCTGGCTGCTCCCGAAATCGAAGACACGCTGCCAGGTGTGGTCGGTGTGGACGTTGACCCACAGCGTGATCGTGATGCTGGTGAGAGACTGGAGGAGAGAGGCGGGGAGGGCGACATAGTCGCCGCTGACGCCCGGCAGGCTGAGCGCGTTGCCGATGACGCCGGCGGGGAACGTGGCGGTTCCGGCCAGCGTTCCGTCGCGCGCGTTGCCGGACGCGTCGGTGATCGTCGGGCCGGCCGTCTGATCGAAGGGATAGTACGCGTAGAGCGCGGGGAGGCTCTGACCCCCGCCACCACCGCCGCCGCCGGTGCCGCCCGTCGCCGGGCTGCCGGCGGCGCCGCCGGTGCCGCCGGCGCTGGACCCGGCGGCACCGCCCGTGGCCTGGCCGCCTGCGCTGCCCCCCAGGCCGCCAGCGCCGCCGGCCTTACCGCCCGTACCGCCGGTGCCGGGCAGGCCGCCCGTACCGCCGGTGGCGGGCAGGCCGCCGGCGCCGCCGGTGCTCGATTGACCGCCGCCTCCGCCAGCGCCCCCTGTGCTCGACTTGCCGCCGCTGCCCCCGGTCGCCGCGCCGCCTGCGCCGGACGGGCCGTCGACGCCGGAGTCGGTCGCGCCGGTGTCGCCGCCCGTCCCCGACCCCACGACGTCTCCGACCGGCGCCTCCATCCCGCGGTTGGCGCAGGCCAGCGCCCCGGCCAGAGGGAGACAGAGCGCGAGCGCGACCAGGTTGCGAGGGGACACAGATCGGACCACATCCCTCCATCGGCGTCCGCGCCGCCAACCTTGAAGCGGCTCGATGGGCTTCGGCCGGCGGGCGACGCCGTTCATGGCGCTGCACGCCGAGCTGGCGATCGGTCGACTCAGCGGGGGGCTGGCGTCCCGTCGCAGAGCGGCAGGTGGACGACGAAGGTCGACCCACCGCCGAGCCGGGTCTCGAGCGAGAGATCGCCGCCGCTCGCCTGCGCCACGCGCTTGACGATCGAGAGGCCCAGTCCCGTCCCCGGGAGCTGCTGCGTGCGCGGCGCCCGGTAGAACGGCTCGAAGGCGCGGGCGGCGTCGTCGCTCGACATCCCGACGCCGTTGTCGGAGACGCGCAGCTCGTAGCCGCCGCTCCCGGTGCGCCCGGAGATCTCCACCTCGGGCGGGGTCTCGGGGCGGCGGTACTTGACGGCGTTCTCGACCAGGTTCGTGACCGCCTGCCGCAGCAGGCCCTCGCTGCAAGCGACGTGGGCGGCGGCGACCGACACCCGCACCGTCGCCTGCGCGGCCTCGAGGCGCGCGCCCAGATCCTCCTGGACCTGGGCGACGACCGCGGCCGGGTCGCAGCGGCCGCCGGTCTGCGACTCGAGCCGCGCCAGCGTCAGCAGGTCGTCGACCAGCGTCTCCATCCGGTGCACGCTCCGCCGCAGCGTGCCCGTGGGCGGCGTCTCGGGCGGAAGCTTCGTCGCCAGCTGATCGGCGGCCAGGCCCAGCGCGGTCAGCGGTCCGCGGATGTCGTGCGCCACCCGACCGGCGAAGGCGTCGAGCTCGCGGTTGCGCGCCTCCAGGTTCTGTTGCGCCGCCTGCGTCTCTGCCTCGCGGCGCGCCACCTGCCGCGCGACCCAGCGGCCGACCAGCGCGGTGGCCGTCAAGCCGCCCAGCCCCATCCCCAGCAGCGTGAGCATCAGACGGAGCCGGATCATGGAGAACCGCGCCAGCGTCGCGCTCGCCTCCCGGTCGTTGATCGAGATGAGCCGATCGAAGTCGCGCTCGACCGCGTCGAACCGCCCGCGCGCGAGCTCCATCTCCCGGCGGGCTTCGAGGTCGCGGTTCTGGCGCGACAGCGACAGCGCGTGGGCGATCGGCTCGTCGAGCGCCGCCAGGTCGCCGCGCGTGCGCTCCCAGGTCAGCCGCTCGTCGGGCAGCGTCGCCCAGGGCTCGTAGGCCCGGCTGGTGTCGGCGATCCGGGCGTCGACGGCGTCGAGCTGGGCCTCGATGCTCGCCCGCTCGGGCGGCCGGGAGGCGAAGATGTGATCGTCGACGAGGATGCGACGGCGCTCGAGCGCGATCCCCAGGTCGCCCACCAGCCGGACGCTGGTCAGCATGTTCTGGACGATGTCGCGCGCGCCGGCTTGCAGCGCGCGCACCTGGATCAGCATCGAGGCGGTCCCGAGCGCGACACCCGCCGCGATGATCGAGAACGCGGCAACGACCAGCTGGCGGCTCGCCATGCGCCGGGGTCGTCGTCGGGAAACGTCGAGCATGCGCGGAGCCCTCGGTGCTTCAATCTAGTGGGCCGGCCGTCCCCGGGGATGTGCGGGACCGCTCGAACGCCTGTTCCAGATATCGGTTCCGGACCTGATACAGAAACTTTTCAAACCGCAGCGAGGTCGTCGTGATACCGGTCACGGACGGGCGCGCCCGTCTCTAGGCAAGGTTGAGGCCCGATGCCCGCGTCTCCCCGCCCGGCCGTCAACGCGCCACTCTGGTTGAAGCGGAACCTGGTGGTGGCCGGCGTCGTACGCCGGTCGCTCCAGCTGCGGACGCAGAGCGTGAAGCGCTTCATCTTCACCGCGACCACCGGCCGCAGCGGGACCCTCACGTTGAGCGAGCTGTTCGCCAACGTGCCGGAGTGCGCGGCGGTGCACGAGCCCTACCCGATCATGAACGAGGAGGTGCTGCGCGCCGCCAGCTACGGGAACGAGGCCGAGGTCGATCGCGTCTACAGCCGGATCAAATCGATCAACATCCTGCGCACGGCGGCGGGACACCGGTATTACCTCGAGGCCAATCACCTGCTGGTGAAGACGTTCCTCGGGCAGGCCTACCAGGAGTTCGGCCGGCGGATGGCGGTCATCCACCTGGTCCGGGGCGCGATCGAGGTGGCGATGTCCATCTACTGCCTGCAGCACTTGCCGGGCACGCCGTATGGAAACGCCTGGTGGCTCGACTATCGGGCGCCCACCAACATCATCCAGATCGCCGACGAGCTCGAGGGGACCGGCGAGCTCTCACACACCTTCTACCGCGGTCTCTGGTACTGGTACGAGCTGGAGCTGCGCTTCGCGGCCTGGCGGGCGCGCTTGCCGGCGCTGGAGGTCGTGCGGTTCGAGACCTCCTGGTTCAACGACGCGCAGAAGACTTTTCGGCTGCTCGACGAGCTCGAGATCGCCTACGATCGGGACAAGGTGTCCACCTTCGTCGGGCGCAAGGAGCACACCAAGTTCGCGCAGAAGACGATGCCCGTCATCCCGCGCGGGCAGGCCGAGAAGATGGACGAGACGTTCCGGCGGGCCCTGCAGGCGCGCGGGATCGACCTGGCGCCGATTGGCAGGTCGGGACCCTGAGAGGGTCCCGCGCCCCTCGCGATGAGGTTGGCCGGGCGAAGCCCGTCCGCCCTCGACGCGATTGGCAGGTCGGGACCCTGAGAGGGTCCCGCGCCCCCCGCGATGAGGTCGGCCGGGCGAAGCCCGTCCGCCCTCGACGCGATTGCAGGTCGGGACCTAGTCGTCCGCCAGCTTGAACCCGAACGAGGCCGCCAGCAGGAAGGCGGACTCGGGGGGGATGGCGGCGCCCTTGATCTGGTTCGCGGCGGGATCGAGCAGCAGGTCGCGCGCGCGCGGGAACGTCGCCTTGCGCAGGTCGCAGCGCTCGAACCGCGCGCCGGCGAAGTGGCACTCCTCGAAGCGCGCCTCGCCGACGTTGCAGTCGGCGAAGGTGGCCTCGACGAACGAGCAGCGGGTGACCGCGAGCTTGCGCGCGGCGAGGGCGATGAACGAGCAGTAGTCGAGGTTGCAGTCGGCGAACGTCAGATCGGGGAAGGCGCCCAGCGCGCTCCAGTCGATCCCCATCATCTTGCAGCGCTGGAACCGCACGCCGCGCAGCACCAGCCCGGCCGGCGCGGCGCGCGTGAGGTCGCAGTCGTCGAGCACGCAGTCCTCGAGCCGCGCCCGCTCCCAGCGGCTCTCTGCCAGCTTCAGGTTGCGAAAGGTGCAGTTGGAGAAGACCTTGCCGCCCAGGTCGGCGCGGGCCAGATCGAGCCCCGCGAACGTGAGGTCGTCGAACGACTCGTCGCGCCGGAGGTCCTCGGCCGTGGGGGAGGGCGGCTGGGGAGACGCCATCCGCGGCAGTATCGTCCGGGGCCGAAGTTGCCGCCAGGTCCGAAAACGGCCGGCGCGCGCCAGCCAGAAGGGGCATGGTATGGGCGTGTCCCCGCTCGACCGAGACGTTTGCTACCGGGCCCTGGTGGCCCACGACGCGCGCTTCGACGGGCTGTTCTTCGTCGCGGTGAGCACGACCGGAATCTACTGCCGCCCGATCTGCCGGGCCCGGGTGCCGGGGTTCGACCGCTGCACGTTCTACCGCTCGGCCGCCGAGGCCGAGGCGGCCGGGTACCGCGCCTGCTTCCGCTGCCGCCCCGAGCTGGCACCCGGCGCGGCGCCGGTGGACGCGCTGTCGCGGCTGGTGGCCGCGGCGCTCCGGCGCATCGACGAGGGGGCGCTCTCCGACGGCGCCGGCGTGGACGACCTGGCGCGCGCGCTGGGCGTCAGCGGCCGGCACCTGCGGCGGGCGACCCAGGCCGAGCTGGGGCTGGCCCCGCGCGCGCTGGCCGAGTCGCGGCGGCTGGCGCTGGCGCGGCAGCTCATCGCCGACACCGCGTTGCCGATGACCGAGGTGGCCTTCGCCAGCGGATTTCGCAGCGTGCGGCGGTTCAACGCTGCGGTGCGGGCGCGCTTCGGCCGCCCGCCCTCGGCGATGCGGCGGGCCTCGCGCGACGGCGCGGCGGGGGCCGAGGTGCTGCGGGTGACGCTCTCGTACCGGGCGCCGTTCGACTGGCCGGCGATGCTGAGCCACTTCGCCGCGCGCGCCATCCCCGGCGTCGAGCTGGTGCGGCCGGAGGCCGGCAGCTACGCGCGGACGGTGCACCTCGGCGGCCGCCGAGGCTCGGTGGTGGTCGACGCGCACCCTCAGCGGGCGGCGCTGCGCGCCACGATCTCGGCCTCGCTGACAGAGGCGCTGATGCCGCTGGTGGCGCGGCTGCGCCGGCTGTTCGACCTGGACGCCGACCCGGCGGCGATCGCCGCGCACCTCGGGCGGGATCCGCAGCTGGGGGCCCACGTGCGGGCGCGTCCCGGGCTGCGCGTGGCGGGGGCGTTCGAGCCGTTCGAGGCGACGGCGCGCGCGGTGCTGGGCCAGCAGGTGAGCGTCGCCGCCGCGCGGACGCTGGCCGGACGGCTGGCCGCGCGCTTCGGCGAGGCGCTGGCCGGGGCGGAGCCCGAGCTGGGCCGGCTTTTCCCCACCGCCGAGGCGATCGCCCGCCGCTCGGTCGAGGAGCTGGCGTCGATCGGGGTGCCGGCGCGCCGGGCGGCCACGCTGCGCGATCTCGCGCGCGCCATCGCGCGCGGCACGTTGACGTTCGATGCGGCCGTCGAGCCGGCCGAGGCCGTGGCGGCGATCGCCGAGCTGCCCGGCGTCGGGCCCTGGACCGCGCAGTACCTGGCGATGCGCGCCTTCGGCTGGCCCGACGCCTTCCCGGAGGGAGACCTGGGCCTGCGCAAGGCGCTGGGCGGGCTCTCGGGCCGGCAGGCGCGCGCCGCCGCCGAGCCCTGGCGCCCCTGGCGGGCCTACGGCGCGACCCACCTCTGGGCATCGCTGCAACGACAACCCACGCAAGTCACAGATGCGAGGCAGCCATGAGCAAAACGACCATCAACGACACGACGTCATTCACCATCGTCGCGAGCCCGATCGGCCGCCTGACCCTGGTCGCGGCGGGGGACGCCTTGACCGGTCTCTACTTCGAGGACGACCCCCAGGGCGCGGCGGCCACGCGCGGCGCCGTGCGCGACGAGCGGCCGCTGCGGCGCGCGGCCGAGCAGCTCGAGGCGTACTTCGCGGGCCGCCGCGATCGCTTCGAGCTGGCGCTGGCACCGCGCGGGACCGCGTTTCAGCAGGCTGTCTGGCGCGCGCTGCAGAAGATCCCGTTCGGTGAGACGGCGACCTACGGCGACATCGCACGGGCCATCGGCAAGCCGGCGGCCGTCCGCGCCATCGGCGGGGCCAACCACCGGAACCCCATCGCCATCGTGATCCCCTGTCACAGGGTGATCGGCGCCGACGGGACGATGACCGGCTACGGCGGGGGCCTCGACCGCAAGCGGACGTTGCTGGCGCTCGAGGCGGGGGCCGCGGTGGCCGCCGAATGGCGCACGCCGCGAGCGGGGGCGGCGAAATCGGCCCTCGGGTGACCGGCGTTCCCGCCCCGTAACGCCGGCCACGCCGGACGCGCGGCGTTGCGACAGGCACCAGGATTGCTCCTGTTCGTGCCGAGGTCGTCATGGGGAAAATCGGCGGGGCGTGGTGGGCGGGGGTTGCCTTGGCGGTGGCGCTGGGCGGATGCAGCAGCTCGAAGGGGGCGGCGGGGGACGCCGGGACGCGCTCCGGCAGCGGCGGCTCGACCGGCTCCGGCGGGGGCTCGTTCAGCGGCAACGGCGCGGGCGGGGGCGGGAACAACGGCGACGCCTCCGTCATGATCGCGGGCGGTCCCAGCTGCCCCGACCTCTTCGATCAGAATCAGGTGCGGACCTACTCGCTCGACATCGCCCCCGCCGACTGGCAAGCGATCATGGCCGAGTTCAACGACACCGCCACGCTGCTGGCGCAGGGCAACGACTTCGTCTCGCGCCACCCGGTCGTCTTCCACCTGGGGAGCGAGACGGTGAGCGACGCCACGCTGAAGCTGCACGGGCAGTCGTCGTGGGCGCAGACGGTCATGCTCGACGGCGCGCGCGCCAAGATCCAGTTCGACATCTCGTTCCACCAGAGCAACCCCAACGGGAAGTTCCACGGCGTCGAGAAGCTGGTGTTCGACATGCCGCGCAGCGACTGGACGTTCATGCACGATCGCCTCTCGCACGCCTGGCTGCGCCAGATCGGGATCGCGGCCGGCTGCGCCGCCAACGCGCGCGTGGAGATCAACGGCAGCTACTACGGGATGTACGTCGCCGAGGAGAACACCAACAAGCGGATCCTGGCCGAGTTCTTCCCCAGCAACACCGGCGGGTTGTGGAAAGCAGGCATCCAGCCGGAGACGGCCTTGACGGTGCAGCAGCAGAACCTCGACCGCCAGGCGACGTTCGCGCAGGCCTACAAGGCCGGCGACTTCGCCAGCGTCTCGGCGATCGTGGATCTCCCGTCGTCGGTGGTCGAGTTCGCCAGCGAGGCGATCCTCAACAACGCCGACGGGACCTACGGGGGGAACCACAACTTCTACATCTACGACCAGGGGCAGCCCGGGTTCGTGTACCTCCCGAACGACACCGACTCGACGTTCGACTGGATGGCGCTGTTCGACCAGACACCGGCCAACGATCACCCGATCTACTTCTGGGCGAACCGCGCGGCGCCGAAGCCGATGATCAGCCCGGTCTACCTGGCGGCGATCAACGATCCCGCCACGCGCAAGCAGTACGTCGACGCGATCGCCACCCAGCTCGGCAAGTGGAACGTGGGGCAGGTCCAGGGGTGGATCGACACCTGGTCGCAGCAGATCGAGGCCGACGTGACGGCCGATCCGCACACCTGGGCGACGCCCGACCAGTTCCAGATGGCGGTCAGCAAGGCCCACGACATCGTCGGACAGCGCGCGCAGTTCCTGCAGAGCTTCGTCGACTGCGAGCGCAACGGGACGGGCGCCGACCAGGACGGCGACGGCGTGCGCTGGTGCGACGACTGCGACGACAGCAACCCGGCCGTCCACCCGGGCGCCGCCGAGATTTGCGGCAACGGCATCGACGACAACTGCAACGGCCAGATCGACGAGGGGTGCCACTAGGAGTCTGTGTAGAAAATGGCCGCACGCTCGCGCCTCGCGCGAGAACGGCTGGCCCGAGACGCCGGCGTACGGAAGGTCCCTCAAGTTCGCCCGCCCGCTTCCCAGGTGCGGGGGTCGCCTCACGATGTAGGCAGCCCGTGTCCGTCCTCGCCTCCGTTCTCTGTCTCCTGGCGCTGGCGGGCGAGCCGCCGTCGCGGACGACCGCACCTGCCGCGGCGCAAGGGCAGGGGGACGACGCCGAGATCGCTGAAGAGCCGCAAGGTGGCGTCGGCGTCAGCCCGGTCGAGCTGATCCCGCGGCTCGAGCTCAGGCAGACCTACACCAAGCTGACGGGCGGCACCGCCATCCACGACAGCACCCTCGAGATGGACATCGAGTTCCTCAAGCGCCTGCTGCTGCGGTACCAGGTGCCGGTGCGCCTGATGGAGACGCCGGCCGGGCAGGTCTCGGGGATCGGCGACCTGCAGCTGGGGATCATCGCGCTCCTGGCCTCCAACGCGCGGCTGGTGGTGGCGGCCATCGCCGGCACCGAGCTGGACACGGCGACGAAGCCGCAGCTCGGCGCCGGAAAGCAGCAGCTCATCTTCGGGGCGGGCGCGGCGGCGAAGCCGTTCCGCTGGTGGCTCGCCTACCTGGTGGCGCAGCAGCAGTTCTCGGTCGCCGGCGACAGCGCGCGCGCCGAGGTGAACCAGCTCATGACCGACGCCGGCAGCATCCTGTTCGGGCGCCAGTACAACTGGCTCAAGCTCGACCTCCTCACCACCGTCGATTTTCCGGGAGGGGCGACCGGGCGGCTCTACGGCCAGGCGGAGGCGGGCAGCCTGGTGGTCGGGAAGGTCGGCCTGTTCATGCGGACCTCCACCCAGCTGGCCGGCCCGCGGCTGGTCGACTACGCGGTGACGGCCGGCATCCGCTACCTGTTCAGGCTGGAGACGTCTCGTCCCCGCTGAGCGCGCGCCCGAGCGCCGGCTCGACCCAGCTCCGATCGAGCCACTCGAGCGCGTCGGGCGCCTGCCGCAGCGTTCGATCGGTCTCCTGGACGAACGCGTCGCTGGCGGCCGCGGGGGCCGCGTAGGCGCGGGCGTAGAGGATCCAGTTCGAGAGCTGGTAGTGGTGCAAGAGCGGCGCGAACCGCCGCCCGGCGAGCGCGTCGAGCGCCGCCGCGGCCGCCGCGGGCGTCGGACAGCCGATGAGGGCGCTGGCCGCGTCGAACAGGAGCGCCCGCAGATCCTCGAACGCTCGCTCGGGGCCGCGCGCCACCTCCTCGAGCAGCGCGCCGAACGCCGCCTCGTCGAGGCCCGCCTCACCAGCGCACTCGGACATGATCGGCACCTGCGTGGTGATGAAGTCGGAGTCGGGCGCAGTCGCCAGCAGCCGACCGACCAGGTAGAGGTCGAAGGCGCTGGCGGCCGCCTCGGCAAAGAACAGCGCCGCGGCGCCGGGCGGCGCGCCGGCGGGGGCGTGGCGCGCGATCTCGCGCCCGCAGAGCTCGTGCCAGGCGGCGTGCGCGACGACGTCGGCCGGGATGCGCCGTTCACACAGGACGTCGGCGCCCGCCTCGGGGTTCCAGTAGGTGAGGTTCAGGAAGAGCGCGCGGTCCCAGCTCAGCGCTTCCCCCGCCTCGGGAACGAGGAAACGATGGCCGGAGCGGCGGAGGAACGTCTCCAGCCGTCCGTAGATCGCCACAGCTTTGACGGCGGCGCGATCGTCGATCTCGAGCTCGTCGAGGGTCACCGGGCGGAGAGGCATGGCGAAAACCCTAGCAGGGACGCGGGGTCGGGAACATCCGCTCGAGCGCCCCGGCGGACATCCGTGCCCGTCGGACGCCGCCCATGTAGGTAGAGGCGGTCAGAGGCAGGCAACGGCGGATATCGGCACCTGTGCAACAAAATTCACGCGGACCTTGCACCGGAGGCCGCCACCGTGAATAAACTTGAGACGATGGGATTTCGCGCGATCAACGCGCCCGTGTTCAGCGAGAGCACCGTTCACCGGGTCGAGCGCGTGCCCGCTTGGCGCACGACCGGCAAGGGGCCGCAGTGGCGCGCCCTTTGCGGGATCCGCGTCGGCGAGATGCGCAGCGGCGGCGTGTTCGAGTTCGAGGTGCCGGTGGCGCTCGATCCCGAGTCCTGGCGCCTGGCCGCCAACTGCCCGGCCTGCCTGGCGGCGACCGAGCGGCGCGAGCTCGGTGCGCTCATCTAGCTCGTGCGATAGTCCCCGGCGCCGACATCGCCGGAGCCCGCATGAGCGCCGATCCCGAAATCCTCGCCGAGGTCCCCCTGTTCCAGTTGCTCGACGGGGACGAGCGCGCGGCCCTGGCGGCGAAGGTGGAGGCGATCAGCGCGCCCGAGGGGAAGACGCTGTTCAGCTACGGCGATCCGGGCGACTCGCTCTACATCGTCCGAGAGGGCGAGGTGGAGATCTTCTTCAAGAACGACACCGGCGACCGCATCGTGCTCGAGCGGCCGGGGCCCGGTGACTTCTTCGGCGAGCTGTCGCTCATCGACGGGGGACCGCGCACGGCGACGGCGGTGGTGACCCGGGACCTGCAGGCGGTGCTGGTCGATCGGGCCGACATCGAGGCGCTGCTCAAGCAGCACCCGGCGGCGGCGATGGATCTGCTGACGGCGACCGGTCGCCGGCTGCGCGACGTCAACCGCAAGCTGCGCCACACCGCCTCGCGCGACATCAACGAGGAGGTCGAGGATACGCGGACCACGGTCATGAAGATGGCCGACTGGATCTCCGAGTTCAGCGGCAGCCTGCCTTTCCTCTTCATCCACTGCGGCCTGTTCGCGCTTTGGATCGTCCTCAACACCGGCCCGCTGGCCCACACCGCGCTCGGCGGGTGGGATCCGTTCCCCTACGGCTTCCTCACCATGTGCGTCTCGCTGGAGGCGATCATCCTCTCGGTGTTCGTGCTGCTCAGCCAGAACCGCCAGGTGGCGCGCGACCGCACGCGCAACGACATCGAGTACCGCGTCAACCTGAAGGCCGAGCTGGAGATCGCCCACCTGCACGAGAAGATCGACGAGATGAACGCCGAGCTGCTCGAGAAGCTGAAGGTCCTCGAGCGCAACCACTCCCGCTAGTCGGGCCGCCGGGAGGCGGCGATCAGCGGAGGTACTGGGCGACGCCGATGCTCTGCGACTTGAGCGCGGCGGCGACGAAGCCGGCGATCTTCGAGGCGCCGGCGGCGTTGGTGTGGGTCATGTCGGTGCCGAGCGCGTGATACTGCTGCCAGCCGCTGGGCCCGAGCCCGTTGTACCAGGTGGTGGTGATCGACGTGAGATCGATGAAGGCGACCTTCTGCGCGGTCGCCACCGCCTGCATGTCGGCCGCGTGCAGGCTCGACTGGTCGGAGAGCGTCTGGCCGCTGAACGTGGCGCGCGCGGGCGGCGAGATCAGCACCGGCGTGGCCCCCTTGGACTTGGCGTCCGTGACCATCTGCGTGATGGCAGCCTGGTACTGGGCGGAGGTGTCGGTCTTGTCGTTGGTCCCGAACTGGATCAGCACCCAGTCGCCGGTCGCCATCAGTCCTTTCACGGCGCCCCACTCGGCGCCGCTGGCCAGGAAGCTGATCGAGCTCTCGCCGCTGTCGGCGTAGTTGGCGATGTCGGCGGGCGGCGCGAAGTACTGCGGGATCATCTGCGCCCAGCCGGCGTAGTCGGTGTCGGTCTGGTCGCACACCGTCGAGTCGCCCGCCACGTAAATCATGACCGGCTTGGTCGCGGCGCTGACGAGCGCGTAGCCGATGTCGGGGATCTGCAGATCCGCGGCGGTGGGCGCCGAGAAGAACAGATCGAGCCCGGGGTACCCGGCGGCGACGTTCTCCGTCGGCTGCCCTTCCTTGGCGCGCACGTTCACCGCGAACGCGTATGCCGCCGACTGGCCGGCCGCCGTGGAGGTCATCCCCAGCAGCACGCGGTTCGCCTCGGCGTGGATCTCAGTCTGCCCGGCGGTGGCGCCCCCGAGCTGGACGGTGACCGCGTAGTTGCCGGCCTCGGCGGTCCCCTGCGCGGTGGCGACGTCCGTGGTCGTGTAAGTGCTGCCGCCGAACAGGCACTGGATGCAGGCCGGCCCGGCGCCGCCGCCCGGGCAGACCAGGTCGCCGTTGGCCGAGGTCGTCTGCGCGACCGACATGCAGACGGCGCGGTTGGTGGCCGTCGGCGTCGGGTATCCCGGCGGGATGCTGGCGGTCGTCGTCCCGCCGGCGCCGCCGGTCCCGCTGGCGCCGCCACCCGCCGCGCCTCCCGTCCCGGGGCGGCCGGCCGCGCCGCCCGCGCCTCCGGTGCTGCTCTTGCCGCCCGCGCCGCCCGTCGCCGCGCCGCCACCGTTGCCGCCCGAGCCGCCGCCGGCGCCGCCCGTCGCCGCGCTGCCGCCCTTGCCGCCCGAGCCGCCTGCCGCTCCGGAGGCGCCGCCCGTGCCCGTGACGCCGCCGGTCCCGGGCGCGCCGGCCGTGCCCGCGCTCCCGCCGCCGCCGGTGCCGGTGGTGCCGCCGGTCGCGCTCCCCCCGGTCCCCGTCGTGCCCCCGGTTGCCGCTGTCCCGCCGGTCCCGGTGCTCCCGCCCGAGGCCGGGCTTCCGCCGGTTCCCGGGGTGCCGGCATCGGTCCCCTCGGCCCCGTTGCCGCTGCAACCGGCCGCCACCGTTACGATCGCCAGGGCCAGAGCGACCACCAGGGGTGGGCGTCGCTCGTTCGGGGGATTATCCTGGGGGCTTCGCATCACTTGAAGGAAGGGGAGGCGGTCCGGAAACTACTGCGACCCCCCGCCCCGAATCACCAAGGAGGCGACCATGGACGTGAGCAGAGGGCAGACGGCGGACGGACGCAGGGGTTCCGCGGCCCGGACGGCGGGCGTGACGGCCACGGCCATCGCGCTGTTCGCGCTGGCGATCTTCGTCGGGGCGCGGCGCGCGGGCGACGGGCCACCTCCGGGCGTCGCGATGGGGCCCGCGGTGGCCGAGCCGCCGGTGCCGGCGCCCGCGCCTGCGACGACGGCGGCCGGTGCCCCGGCGAAGCATCCGCCGCGCCACCTGCAGGCGGCGAACGGCGACGAGCTGGTGAAGACGCTCCCCAAGGGGGCGTCCGTCGACGTGACCGCCAACGCCGGCGACGCCGAGGCCTACCGGCTGGCCGAAGAGATCCAGGCCTTTCTCTTCCTCAAGGGCTACAAGGTCGGCGACGTGACCCGCAGCGTGGCGACGCCGATGCCCAAGGGGGTCGGGCTGGAGCCGCTCGCGGGCGGCAAGTGGCGGGTGATCGTCGGCAGCGCCGAAGAGTAGCGACGGTGGCGTCGGCGCCGGGAACGAAATCGGACCAAACCGATCCGGCGAAAAGGTAGTACGCTCCGGCTCGGTGGTGCAGAGGCGGTTCCCGGCGCTGTCCCTCACGCTCGTGGCCGTCGTGGCGGTCGGTCCTCCGGGGCTCGCGCGCGTGGCGGGCGCGTCGGCCGCCGAGCCGAAGGCGCTCAAGCCGCCGAACGTGGTGATGGGCCCCGCCGAGGTCGAGGCGGCGCCGCAGGTCGAGGCGCCGATCTCCGAGGTGACCGTCTTCAGCGATCGGGCGCGCGTGCGCCGCCGCGGCCGCCTGTCGCTCAAGCCGGGCGCGGCGGTCGTCCGCCTGCCGGACCTGCCCGGCGCGACGTTCGTCGACACGATCCACGTCGGCGCCACCGGCGCGCGCGTCGACCGGGTGGAGACCCGGTCGGTCGAGCACGATCGGCTGGAGATCGCGCAGGCGGTGAAGCTGCTCGACGCGCTCGACGCCGCCAACGACCGCGCGACCGAGCTCGCCGATCGGTCGGCGCTCGAGCAGTGGGAGATTGGCCTCCTGACCCGCCTGGCGCCCGAGCCGCAGGTCTCCGAGGAGAAGCGCGAGGGGCGCAATGGGGTGGCGCTGGACGTCGCGTCCTGGTGGAAGGCGCTCGACTTCGTGACCGCGCGCCTGCGGGCGGCCGAGGCGCGGCAGGCGGCGATCGAGGCCGACCGGCGCCGCGTGGACGCCGAACGCGACGCCTTGCGCGCCGACCTGGCGAAGATCGATCAAGGCGGCTTCTCACAGCACGCCGTCGAGGTGGTGGCGGTGATCGAGACGGCGGGCGGGGCGGCCGCCGAGGTCGAGCTCGAGTACTTCGTCCCGGCGGCGAGCTGGAAGCCGAGCTACGACCTCCACTTCTCGACCGCGCGCGGGCAGGCGCGGCTCGAGAC
>Ga0070734_10000709_pt1 | contig 61953 bp, 42 predicted proteins | sample Coa_R1_8_FD_66444 | JGI IMG/M metagenome (GOLD analysis project Ga0070734, IMG submission 66444) | Surface soil microbial communities from Centralia Pennsylvania, which are recovering from an underground coalmine fire - Coalmine... | ecosystem: Environmental > Terrestrial > Soil > Unclassified ...
AAAATCCGAATCCGTGCCCGACGAAGACACGAACAGCCGCGGCATCACTTCTCCCGCCACTGTCACATCTTCGTCCAACGGCTCCGTCTCGTACACCAAAACATCCGGCCGTTTTGCCGCAAATCGTTGGTCCGCCGACATGTATTCCCGCGGTACCTCGGTGTCGAATCCCTCGATAAACGGCACCGGCCGTGACGGATCGCTTACATACTCATCGAAACCCGATTCTTTCGGCGCCTCAAACGAAAGCCGCCCGTTCGGTGCAAAATACAACTTCTTCCCTTCGACATTTTTCGGAGGCCAGGAATCGTATCGTCGCCACACGTTCGTTCCCGTCTCGAAGATCGTCACTTTAGCTGTCTTCGCTTCAACGCCGTCCTTCAAGTGTTGCCGAAAAAATGGAAACAGGATCTCTTCATTGAAATAATCCGAATTCTTCGCCGCAAAATTCACCGCACCCAGATGATCGCCACCACCAGGTACAGACCATCCCCCATGAAACCATGGTCCTTCTACCAGAACGTTTGGCGTGCCCGGATTCCCTTCGCCCACCGCGCGGAAAATCCGGTACGGCCCCATGATGTCTTCCGCATCGAACAGCCCGCCCACCGTCATCACCGCGCATCGCACGTTTTTCATGTGCGCCGCTATATTGTGCGCCCGCCAGTAGTCGTCGTACACGGTGTGGTTCGCCTGATCGTCCCAATACGATTGCGGCTCCGTCAGATATTTGACTTTCGCATTGCCGAGCGGCCCAAGTTTCAAAAAGAATTCGTATCCATCGTTTGTCCCAAACTCAAATTCCGGAAATCGCGCCGGCGGCAGTTGCGGTTGCGCGTGCGGCTTGAAAAACGTATAAAAACCAAAATTCGCCGCCAGCATAAATGCGCCATTGTGGTACGCATCGTCGCCCGTGTAGAGGTCTGCCATCGGAGCTTGCGGCGAACACGCCTTCAACGCGGGATGCGAATCAATCATGCTCGCGGCCACGAAAAATCCCGGATAGGAAATCCCGTACAATCCCGCCTTTCCGTTGTTGCCCGGAACATTCTTCAAAAGCCAATCGATCGTGTCGTACGCGTCCGTGCTTTCGTCCACATCCTTCGCCGACTTTTTCGCGTCCTTGTGCGGCGTCATTTCGACGAAAGTCCCCTCGCTCATGAACCGCCCTCGCACATCCTGATAAACGAAAATAAATCCATCTTTCTCGAAGACTGGTGCGGGTCCGAGGTGTTTCCGGTAATTGTCCGTACCGTACGGACCGACGCTGTACGGCGTCCGCTGAATCAAAAATGGATAGGGTTTCCCCGCGCCCGCGTCTTTCGGGACATAGACCGACGTAAATAGACGCACGCCGTCGCGCATCGGTATCCGGAATTCATACTTTGTGTACCGGGACTTTACTTCATCGAACGTAGGCTTTTCCTCGTCTCCTTGCGCCACGGCCGCGCGCAGTAACAGCTGGCCCGCCGTCAATGCGCAAAAAATCAGCAACACCGCTCTCAGCGCTTGGTATCTCAGTTTGAACATGGAAAGACTCCCGGATCCGGATTTTCACTAGTCGCGAACCCAAGCACCATACGTCCCGCACGCGGCCAAGTCAACGCGACCGCGACATCGGCGCCCCGTTTGTTACCGCTTGACTTAGTGTTTATCTTATGGTATAATTATAAGCGGGGAGCGAGTCAGCCTCTCCCGGCGAACCCGCTGTGGCGTGTGTGCTCCTAACCGCAACGCTGCAGCCCGCCGAACTCAACTCAGGAGACCGTCACCATGTGCCATGACACCACTTCCGCACCGCCTATCTTCACCAAACCCATCGCAGCCGCTTCGTCGAGAAGAATCACACTCGCGTCGAGCGACGCCGCGGAGTACGCCGCATTCCTCGCTACGCCGGACAAGCCGAGCGGCTCGAGTGTCGTTATCTTGCCGGACATTCGCGGCCTGCACCCCTTCTACGAACGACTCACCGTCCATGTCGCTGAACAAGGCCACACCGCTTTGGCCATCGACTATTTTGGCCGCACCGCCGGCACACGTCCCCGGGACGATTCCTTCAATCCTATGGAACACATCGTCCGAGTCTCGCGCCAAACCATCGACGCCGACATTCTTTCGGCCGCTAACTACCTTCGTTCGCCCGACCGCGGGAACTGCAAAAACGTGTTCGCGCTAGGCTTCTGTTTCGGCGGGCGGCAAGCGTTTTTCGCTTCCGCTGCGCGCTTTGGCTTCGCGGGAGTGATTGGCTTTTATGGTGCGCTGTCGCTCTATCCAAACGGCGCCACTGGCCCGCTGCAGCATGCCTCCGAGCTCTCCGCGCCCATCCTGGGCCTCTTTGGCGGCGCGGACCACGGTATCGCCGACAAAGACGTTTCTGCATTCGACGCCGCGCTCACACTGAGCGGCGTCGCCCACGATTTCACCGTCTATCCCGGCGCGCCTCACAGCTTCTTCGATATAAAGTACGAGGAACACGCTGCGTCCTGCGCCGACGCGTGGCGCAGAGTGCTTGCGTTCCTCGCTCGTCGGGATAACTGATTTTCGCCCGGCACTCGGAAAGGGGAGCGACAGTTCCGCTGCACTCGTCGCCTCTTTCCACTGCATCCGTTTCTTATAAGGGACGGACCAATCCTCGCGCCGTCGCGCGGGTGTTCCGCACAAGAAGCAGAACCAGAATCATTCCTACAAACGGGACAAGTCCCGCTGTGATGACGATTGCGTCGAACGAGTGCGTGCTCCGCGCTTGCAGCGAATCGGAAAAATAGCCAATCAATTTGAACGCAATGATGGTCCCGATCCCGGCTCCCGTTCCGCTCAAACCACTCACAGAAGCGACCGACTCGCTTGTATACAAATCCGATGGCAGAACATTTGCGATCGTCGAAAACGCCGCGTAACAAAATGTCGCCAGCGCAAAAAGCAAGGTGATGAGCCCGAGGTTGACTGTAAATATGGTCGGAATCAGCAGCGTCACGCCAAATCCGCCAAATACAACCACCGCCTTGCGCGCCATACCCAACGACCAGCCGCGTTTAATTAGGAAGCCGGAGGCCGCGCCTCCAAAAAAATTCCCAAGATCTGCCGCAATGAACGGGACCCAGATTGCGATAAGCCCTGACTTCAGCGAGATTCCTTTGGCTACAAGGTAGATCGGGAACCAGTCGGTAACAAAGAACCACACCGGATCGGTCAACGCTTTCGCGACGATCGTTCCCCATGTTTGCGGCAACTTCAGCAGGTCTCGCCAGCGAAGGCGAGACTTCGCTGGCATCTGCGCGCTCGCGGCATTTTCCGACAAGACTAATTCGCGCTCCTCCGCCGTGATGCGCGGATGGTCCTGCGGCAGGCGGTAGAACCTTCGCCAAAAAAATAGCCAGCCAAATCCAAGCAATCCGGGAATCACAAACGCGACTCTCCATCCCCACCGAAAATAGATCGGAAGGATCAAGAAAGGAGCGATGGCCCCGCCAATGGATGACCCGCTATCGAAAAGGGCTGCCGCCAGGGCACGGTCGCGTCTTGGAAACCACTCGGAAACCGCTTTCGTGGCGCCGGGCCAGTTTGCGGATTCGCCCGCGCCGAGCAGAAACCGAACGACCGCGAATCCAAAGAAACCGCGAGCGAAGGCGGTACAAATTGACGCGATCGAATACCAGATAACAGATAGCGTGAGGCCGCGACGAGTTCCGACGCGGTCAATGAATCGCCCGCAAATCGACTGCCCAAACGAGTAGGCAATTCGAAATGCGATCAGCAGATTCGCGTAGTCGGTGTTGGTCCAATGGAAGTCGTGCTTCAGATAGGGCGCAAGTAGCGATAGCGTCTGCCGGTCAATATAGTTGATGACCGTCGACGCAAACAGCAATCCACCGATCCACCAGCGGAGATTGCGAATTTTCGGCGCTTGGAAGGAAATGCCCTCAGGCATGGATGCCATACGGAACCGGTTGCCTCGCTATCCCCCGCGATCTCAATCTGCGTGAAGTCTACCGCTAAACAGATCGACCAACCGCATGGCTCAGCAGCGCGGCGGATTCCGTATCAAGATAAATAGTCGTCTTTGGATGAGTTCGCAAAATGGACGCGGGCGCCATCGCGCTGATTTCGCCTTCCAGGCACGACTTGACCGCTTGCGCCTTGCGCGCGTCCGGTACGACCGCAATGATCTCTTCGGCTTTCAAGATTTGCCGGATCGACATGGAAATCGCGCGCGCGGGCACTTCCGCGATCGACGAAAACCAGCCTTCGTTCACCTGCTGCCGGCGGCAAGCCTCATCGAGCTCCACAACAAGATACGGCTCTTCCGTTTCAAAATCCGCAGGCGGATCGTTGAACGCCAAATGCCCATTTTCGCCAATACCGACAAACGCGAGATTCACCGGCTCCGACGTCAATTCGCTGCCCACTTCTCGAATCACTTCCCGTGCATTTCGTTCCCCGTCGAGCAAATGGTGTCGCGTGATTTCCGTCTTTCGAACTAGGCGCTCCAGCAAATATTTCCGAAAGCTCGCCGGATGAGTGATCGGCAAGCCGACATATTCGTCCAGATGGAAGAGTTCCACTCGCTTCCAGTCAATCCCGGGGCTACTCGTAAGCGCATCCAGAAACTCAAATTGCGACGCTCCAGTGGCGGCGATGATTCGCGCGAATTCCTGTCTCGCAAGAATTCTTTGCAAGGATTGCGCCGCACGCTCCGCAGCAACCTTCCCCACTTCCTGCTTGTCTCGCAAAACCTTCGCATCCACCTTCCGCCTCCAATCCCAGATGCTCCATCACGAACGATTCGAGTCGCAAATTACCGTTCCAAGTCCACGCGCTTGCCCCATCGGCAAGCGTCATAAATCGTTTCAACCAGCGCCACGCTGCGGAGTCCCTCCGTGCCAGAGCACCGTGGCTCTCTGCCGCTTTGGATGGCATCGACAAAGTCCTCCAGCACAGCACGATGCCCGCGAGTATCACTCACTGCCGCCGAATTCGCGCTGGCATTTTTGTCGTCGCCCAAGCTTCGAAAGTCTCTGGGTGGATTCCGCAAATCTGCCGCGATCAACCGGTCGTGTTCAAGAATGACCGTCCCCTCGCTTCCAGTGAGCTCAACGCGTCGTGGGTATCCGGGATACGTCGATGTCGTAGCTTGGAGCACTCCCATCGCTCCGTTTGCAAACTCCAGCAATGCCACGAGCGTGTCTTCTGCCTCAATCCTGTGCAGAGCGGTTTTCTTTTGCGCCTGCACGCTCGTCACGTCGCCAAATAGCCAGAGCAACAGATCGACTGTATGTATCGCCTGGTTGATTAAGGCGCCGCCGCCATCCAGTGCCAGTGTTCCTCGCCAGCGCGAATCGCTGTAATAGGTTGCTGGGCGAAACCACTTTACTCGCGCATCCGCCAGGATCGGCGTGCCCAAAATTTTGGCGTCCATCCATTCCTTCAGCTGAAGGATATCCGGCTTGAAGCGGTCTTGAAAAAATACTCCCAGCTTCACTTCAGCATCCTTCGCCGCCGCGATCAGTTCCTGCCCCTTTCGAATTGAAATCTCCAGCGGCTTCTCGGTAAGTACATGCAATCCACGCCGCGCCGCGGCAATTCCCTGCTCAGCGTGTAAACCCGACGGGCTCCCGATCGCCACAAACTCCATCGGCTTATGCGACAGAAACTCGTCGAAATTCGAATATGCGGTCGCGCCACATTCGCCGCAAAGGCGCGTCACTCTCGCAAAATTGCTGCCGTAGATGGCGGAAACCTGCACGCCCGGAATAGACATCGCGGCCCGCGCATGCGTCTCGCTGATGTTTCCGCCGCCGATCAGTCCCACGTGAATGGTCATGAAATTATGGTCGTTCCCTCAAGTCGGCCGCTCCCACGATAACGCACCGCTGGCCTCGTTACACACTCTCGGGCGATAATATCAGTTCTTATTCTCGCTCAAGGAAGGCTCCTTTGCTTCACGCATGGCACGACGTCTCTCCAGGCGCCGAAGTCCCCCGCGACTTCCAGGCCGTCATCGAAATCCCCCTCGGCTCCAATGTCAAATATGAGCTCGACAAGGAAACCGGCCTCCTCAAGGTCGATCGCATCATCCATTCCGCCGTTTTCTATCCCGCAAACTACGGCTTCATTCCACAGACCTACGCCGAAGACAACGATCCTCTCGATGTCCTCGTCCTTTGTCAGGAACCCGTTCAACCCCTCGCTCTCATCAAAGCCCGGGCCATCGGCGTCATGACCATGATCGACTCCGGCGCCAGCGACGACAAAATTATCGCCGTCGCCACCCGCGACCCCGAATTCAGCGACTACATCGAAGCGCGCGATCTCCCCTCCCACCGTCTCCTCGTCCTGCGTCGCTTCTTCCAGGACTACAAACAACTCGAGGGCAAACAGGTCCAGGTCGAAGAGATTCTCCCCGCCTACGCAGCCCTCAATGTGATCGAAAAAGCTCTAGCTCGCTACCAGGCTCTGAAGGGCGAACTCGTCGGCAAAGTGCACGAATAGTGCAAAAACACTATGTCTCGCAGCCGGCTGCGCTGGTAATCTCTCGCGCCATATTGTTGTAACTCACCCCCTCGGGGGTGAGGCTTTTGTATCAAGAATCGGCAACTGGGCAAGGAGCTTCCCCTCGTGCGGAAGAAGAAGGTATTCATGTGGATCGGCATCAGCCTCGGCGCGCTCGTGGTCCTCGCTTTCATCGGCCTTAGCGTGATGGCCGGCGGCCCGAAAGACGCGCTCTACATGGTCCGCTACGCGCTGCCCCACATGCATCGCGGTACTCTGAAAGTCGGCGACTCCGCCCCAGACGCCCGTCTCGTCGCGCTCAACGGCTCCGATCGCTTCCACATTCGCGAACGCACCACCGGCAAGCCGCTGGTCCTCGTATTCGGCAGTTTTACTTGACCGCCCTTTCGTCGCCAGGTTGGCGACATCGTCCAAATCTTTAACGACTACAAAGACCACGCCGATTTTCTGACCATCTATATTCGCGAAGCCCATCCCACCGACGAGTGGCAAATGAAATCCAACGTAAAGGAGGACGTCTGCTACGCGCAGCCTAAAACGCTCGAACAGCGCATCGCCATCGGCAATGACTTCACGAAACGCTACAACTTCACTCTTCCCTTCGGCATCGACGACATGTCCAACGCCGCCAATGACGCATACGCCGCCTGGCCCGAGCGTCTCTACATCGTCGACGAGTCCGGCCGCATCGCCTACCGCGGCGGAATGGGTCCTTTCAATTACAATCCGAAGGAAGTCCGCGCCTGGCTCGCTGCGCGCTATGGCGAAGTAAAACATCCGGAAGCCAAACCGGCAGATAAACCCGATCAGAAAAAACCGGAAGAAACTAAGTCCGACGCGCCAAAATCGACTTAAGACTTCGGCACCAGGCTCGTCGGCAAAATTTTCTCCCGCGGAACGATTCCCTGCCCCTCCAACACCGAATAAAACTTGTCCGCGTCTAAATCTTTAATCGTCTCGACCTTCCCTGACGGCCAGCGTATCTCCACACTATCAATTTTCTTCACCGCGCCCAATCCAAAATGCACGCGCAAATCATTCTGTGAAAGATAACTCCCGCCGCTATGAGTCTCGTCCGTCTGCGTCATTCCTCCGGCGACGATTTTCACCCGCGCGCCAATCGCCAGACGGTTGCTCTTCGTTCCCGCCAATTCAAAACTAACCCAATGCCGCACCGGCACTCCCGCTTCTAAACCCATGTTTCGCAAAATCATCGGCGCGCCAGTTAAATCCTCCACCACCACATCCATGTTCCCGTCATTAAACAAATCGCCCACTGCGAGCCCGCGCGACACTCGCGGCTCCTTCAACGCCGCCCCCGCCTCATCGCTCGCATCGCAAAAAGTTCCGTCGCCCAAATTCATGTTCAACACTTTCGGCTCTTTGTATCGCGCGCCCGATGGCAACGTATCCACCTGCGGATACACGTGTCCATTCACGGCGATCAAATCCAGCCACCCATCATTGTCCAAATCCACAAACGCCGTTCCCCACTTCACATACGGCAACGACGGCATCGCCGTCCCCGCCTTGTACGATACGTCGTTGAAATTCCACTTTCCTTCGTTCCGAAACAAATTCGCATTCTCATCCGAAAAATTTGTCACGCTCAGCGATGGCAATCCGTTATGCAAATAATCCCCTACCGCAATTCCCATCGACGCCTGCTCTGACCCGTCCTCGCTTACCGCCGTGCCCGACTCCAGCCCAATCTCCTGAAATTTCCCATTCCCCAAATTCTTATACAAAAACTTTGGCGTCGAATCATTCGCCACGTAAATGTCCGGCCGTCCCGTGTTGTTGAAATCCGAAAAAATCACCGACAATCCGTAATACCCCGAAGGATCGCTCACTCCGGCGCTCTTCGATACGTCCGTAAACGTTCCATCTCCGTTGTTGTGGAACAGCGAATCCCCCGCGCCTTTCAATCCCCGCGGCCCGCACTGCACGTCCAAACCGCGGTATTTACAGTTCGGCGCACTCCCAAATCCCGGTAAATCATTTAAATGAAAATCCACGTAGTTCGTCACCATCAGATCCAAAAATCCATCGCCATCATAATCGCCGAACGCTGCTCCTGTACTCCATCGCCCGTCCGCAGCGCCCGCCTGCTTCGTCACATCCGTAAACGTCCCGTCTCCATTATTTCGGTACAAGACATTTCCGCCGAGGCAAGTCACGTAAACGTCTGGCCACCCATTGTTCTTGTAATCGCCCACCGCCCCGCCCATCGCAAAACATGGCGTCGCAATTCCCGCCTTCTCCGTCACGTCCGTAAACGTCCCATCATGATTGTTGTGATAGAGCGCCCCGCGCGCTTTCTGTCCTTTGATCGCCATATCCACCGTCGGCGCATTCGTAAAATAAATGTCTAGCCACCCATCGCGATCGTAGTCGAGCAGCAACACGCCCCCGCTCATCGACTCCACCACGTACTTGCTCTCCGGCGCCGACGCGTGCGTAAACTTAATCCCCGCCTTCTCCGTCACGTCCACCAATTGTGGAATCGCCTTCCCCACGCACTTCGCCGATTTCGCCCCCGGCGGCGGTGGAGCCGGCTGCGGCCGCGCCTCCTGCGCAGTCACCGCGGTCGCCAACGACAACGCGATCGCTACACACTGCAGCACTTTCGAACGTAGCTTCCTTCTCAACGAGTCCTCACGTCTGTCTGCTGAGTGAATGTTCTCTGCTTCACTGCGGCAAGGCGGAAGCCTGTGGCACCGTCGCCGCGCGGTTCCGCGCTTTCACTTCTTTGTAAATTTCCATCTCTCGCTGCGCATCTTCTACGCGATTATCTTTCCTGTACGCCGCCTGCAGTTGATAGTGCACAAAATCCGCCTGCGGCATCGCCTTCGCCGCATTCTCCAGATGCGTCACCGCCTCTTTCACATTCCCATCATCGAGCAAAAGTTTTCCGAGCTGATACTGCGCATTCCCATTATCCGGATGATTTTCCGTTACCGTCGCGAACAGTTTTTTTGCTTCCTCGCGTTTCCCCTGCTCCAGCAGCGCGAGCCCCAACCCACTCATCGCGTCACCATCACCGGGAGTCAGCTGCAACTGGGTATTGAATTGTTGAATCGCTTCCGGAACGTGCTGCCAGCGCAAATACGCCAATCCTTCCGAGTAATGCACATGCGGCAACTTCGAATCCGCCTGCAACGCCATTTCAAACGCACTCACCGCCCGGGCATAATCTTCCACATCCACCCAAAGTTTCCCCACCAACACGCGTGTCTGCGGCGGAAGTTGCAACTTCTCCACCTCGGCAAGAATCTTTGCCGCTTGCTTTAGGTCTCCAAGGCGGGCCAGCGAAGCCGCCCATGCATAACCCACTACGGGATCGTGCATCGCACGTTCGCCGAGCGGCGCAATTGTCTTGGCGGCATTCGCATAGTCGTCCGTTGAGAAATACGTTGACCCCAGTATCGCCCTGGCAGCAGCATCTGATGGATCTTGCGCCAGCGCCGCAGACAATCCCCTCACCGTCTCGCCCGTATTCCCCGCGCGAAACGCCGACAAACCGATATTTCGCTGCAGTCCCGGAATCGTCGCGTCCCACCGCTCCGCATCTTCGTAGTGCCCCAGCGCCGCCAGGTACTGCCCGCCGACGGCTTCTGCAGTCGCCAGATCATTGAAACTCAGCCCGAGAATCTGTCTCAGCCGGGTCTCCGCTACATCCAACGCTTTGTGCTGCTCCGTCGTCAATCCCGAGTGCGACACTACATTCGGATCGAGTCGCCCGAACAAATCCGCTCCGCCAGCTCGCAGCGCCGCGCTTTCCACCGCTTCATCCGGTTTCAGCGGCACCACCGCACCCATCGTTCCGCCGCCTTCCGTGATCACCGCCGAAATCTCCTGCTGTGTCAGTTCCATCGACTTTTTCTGCAGTTCCCGCGCCTTCGCCGCGAATTGCTCACCCTCTTCGGTCCGGCCAGAATTCGACAGAATTCTTCCTAGACTTACGTAAGCGCGCCGAATTTGGTAGTTCGATCGCGATTCATCCTTCCCCGTCTGTTCCACAGCCTTCCGGAAATACACTTCCGCATTGGCCATGTCGCCTTCGGCATAGGCATTCACTCCCAGATACAGCCACGGCTCTGGCGTCTCCGGAGATATCTCAGCCGCTATCTTCAAATATTTGTTCGATTCGGCGTACGACCTGTCGTTCGAATCCAGGAATCCAGTCAGGTAGTTCCCAAGGTAGTCGCGCGGATGAAACTGCAGTTCCTTCAGAAACTCCGCTCGTATCTCCGGCGTCGGCTTCCATTCGTTGACCGACAGCCGCGCGAGCGCTAGAAAATAGTGCGCATGCGGCGTCTTCGTATCGATCGCGACAGCCTTTTCAAACTCCCGAATCGCTGCCGGCATCTCTTTCGCATCGCGGTACGCTCTGCCAAAGAGCACGTGCAGCGATGCATCTTCGCCGTTCATTTTCACGATTTGTTCGAATACCTTCTCTGCCCGTTCCTTGGCGTTCGCGCCTCCTGAGGAAAGCTCGGAAATTCCCAACGAATAGCCCGTCTCCACGTCCGGAGCAATCTCCATCGCGCGACCCAGTGCCTCCGCCGCCTTCCCGTACTCCCGTTTCTGCATCCACGCTCGGCCTACGATCGTCAACGCCAGCGCGTTTTTCGCATCCTTTCGCAGCACCGGCGACGCATCTCTCAGCGCTTCGTCTGAGCGCATCAGCGCAAGCTCGCCAAGAGCCAGTTCAAGCCTTGCCTCGCTCGATTCTTCGAAATCGAGCGACCGGTTCAGCAGTTCCACGGCCTGCGCGTTCGCTCCCTGCAGCAGACGGAAGTGCCCTAGCTCCTTAAGCGCCAGCGCCACCACCTGCTTGTTTGCAGACGCGACTCGCGGCAGGTCGCCCGATTCCCGCGCGGATTTCGCTTCGGAAATCCGTCGCGCCAGTTCCTCGTCCGCCGAGCTTCTGCCCGCATTTTCCTTGGCCGCCGGACGCACCGTTTGTGGCGCCGCTTTTGGCTTCGTTTGTGCCCCTGCCGGCCACCCACCAACCAGCAACAAACACGAAAGCGCAAGCCCAATCCAAATGGTCGGGAAGACTTTCGCTATTCTTGAATTGAGTCGTGGTGTTTTGCGGAACCCGTGGAAATTCATGTCGATCGCGTAACCTCAAAAGTAAACGGCGGGGCTTGTTTTTACAAGCCCCGCCGTCGGGGTGTACGAACGCTTGTCGCCTGTAGTTACAGGCGCCCGAAAAAAAGGAAGCGTGCGCTAGAACGTTAGCTTTAGTCCGTACTGCAGTTCTCGGCTTTCGTGTCCGGCAATCAGCCCGAACGTCTGGCCGAAGCCGCCACCTCCGCCCGACACGACTACGTTATTCGTCGGAGAGCATGGTGCGCCGCAGGATAGTCCGTTGCCGTTGTATCCCGTCTGCAAGCCATTCGTGCTGAAGTTTGCATGGTTAAAGAGGTTGAACGCATCGAGACTGAACTTTAGCCGGAAGCGCTCTTTGAAGTACCAGTTCTTGACCAACTGAAGGTCAAATACCCTGGACTTAGGACCAAAGCAAACTCCGCGCGCCGCCATGTTGGGGTCAGTGGTTCCGAGATGGTACCCAACAAGCGTGAACGCCGCCGGGTTCAGGATCTGGCTCCCATTGACGCCGGAATCGCAGTTGACGCCGGTCGTCAGCGGCCGGTTGTTGTTGTTGTAGCCCGTGCCGATCAGGGAGTTGAGGTTGAATCCGGGCGCATTCGCTACAGCGCTCGCGCCGCTTGTAAACACGCTGAGCGATGCGCCGGTCTCGACTGTAATAATGCTGTTGAGTTCCCAGCCGCCAATTGTGTTCTGCGCGAACGCGCCGTGATTGGCGAACTTCGGAAGGAAGAACACTTCATTGGCCACGAAAATGTGGGGCCGATTAATGTTCGTGTTGCCCTTGTCCAGTCTTCCGTTGCTTAAATCGGTCGTCGCTTCCTGGTTCACGCCGCCGGAGGAGTTGTCCAACTCCACGTTCCCGATGGAATGTGAGTAGGTGTACGCCGCCTGGAACTGGGAGTTATTGCTCGTCCGCGTCCTGAACAGAGCCTGCAACGAGTGGTAACTTGCCTTCCCGTTCCGCGCGAAATCGTTGATCGCACCGAAGTTGGTTGCGCCGCGGAAGGAGTTCAGCGTGGCGGTGTCATTAGCAAATGCCGATTGCAGATAATCCGCTGGTGCCACCGGGTTGCCCTGCGCCATTGACGTCAGGTGAATGCCCGAATTGCCTACGTAACCGAGTTCCAGCACGGTATTATGCGCCAGTTCCCGTTCGATCGACACGTTCCATTGCCAGCTATTCGGTACCACTCCGCGCGGATCTTTGCCCGCGCTGGGAGATACCGCAAGGCTGCTCGACAACGGAGGAGCCGTATCAAGCGGCCGATTGACGGTCGCATTGATCACGAAAGGCGCGTTTCCGGAAAGCCTCTCATCGATGCCGACTGCTTCGCGCTGATAGAACTGCCCGACGCCGAATCGAATCGCCGTCTTGCCGTCGCCCTTCACGTCCCACGCAACGCCAATGCGAGGTGCAATGGCGTGATTGTTGTTATGTACGAGCGCCGAATTCACGCCGGGTGTCCCGTTAGAAAGGAACAAGAGGCCATTCAACGCTGCGGCAGCATCCTGACAAGGAGTCGTCCCAGGAACGATGATTACGCCGTTGCAGGCATCATTCGGATGTGACGCGGCTTCCGAAGCGCTCCACGCGGCCATGCTCCATCCGGATTGCCGGTTTCCTTCCACGTAAGGCTCGCGGTAGAACGACCACCGCAACCCGAGTTCCAGGGTCACGTTGCGCCGAATCTTCCAGGTGTCCGCAAAGTACCACTCGAAGTCATGCCAGTGAACTCTGGCAACCGCATCGATACTGTTTTCAGAGACGGACAACGTCTGCGGGGTCGGAACGCCGGTCCCCGGCAAAAGGATGTTCGCCAACGGATTGCCAGTTCGAATTCCGCTGCAAGCAGGTGTCGACGCGGAATTCACACAGACTCCCCCGTCAAACGGAGTGACCGAAGGACGGTCGGTACCGCCGTTGTTGCTTTCGATTTTGGCGTTCGTGCTGTAGAACGCGCCCAACTTGAAGATGTGGTTGCCGTGGATCTTCGAAAGATTGTCCTGAATCGTATAGAGGTCTTCGTGGTTTCCGTAAGGCGCAATGTTCCAGATCGTTTGCGAAGAACCGTAAGGAGTAAGTCCGCCCCATCCGCCCCATCCGACTTCCGGGAGAGCGCCGGCATCCTTGGTCGTGCCCCAAACGTTGGGAAGCGCCGTCTCGAGCTGCGAGACGATCTGTTTGTTGTTGCCGTTCAGCGTGGTGATGATCGCGTTCCAGCCCCAGCCGAAATGCACGTCATTGATTAGCGTGTCGCTCAACTGAGAGCGCAAGCCTGCCATGACGCTGCGTGAAGGCTGCGACCAGTCTGACGTGACGTTCGTAAAGAACGAATCGCCCCAGAACGAGCCGCCGTTCGGCGCTGGGTTGTCCCACGAATCGCGCGTGTACCGGAATGTAATCCGGTGCTTCTTCGTGATGTCGTAATCGCCGCGAACATTGACTTCGCGCCAGTTTTGCTTATTTGGCTCGCTCGCCGCCCAGTTGTTGCCGTTGGCGTCCGTGGCGCGCGTTGGATCAGGATAAAAGTTTGCCAGCAGGTTGCCGGCTGGATCGACAGACTTCAGCGTCAAGGGGCCGGACAATTCTGACGGATCGAGCCCCGCAAAATTCGGCGTTGACGCCCCGCAGCTTATGCCTTTGCTGAAATCGCCGTTCTTTTCCGCAGCCGTCGGTACGCATGCCGCAAACGACTGGCCGCGTATTTCATAGTTCCACTCCTGGTTGAACCAGAAGAAGAGTTTGTCCTTCTTGATTGGGCCGGCGACATGGTAGCCGAAGTCATTCCGCCGAAGTTCGCCTTTGCCCGTCGCGTTATGGTTTGCAAACCAGGTGGCCGCATCCAGCGCATCGTTGCGGCCGGAATAAAACACGCCGCCATGGAGTTGGTTTTCGCCGGACCGGGTGTTGATGCTGATAATCGCGCCCGACGCCTGCCCATATTCCGCGCCGTACGAGTTACGCAACATCTTGAATTCCGCAATCGCGTCCACCGAAGGATAAACGAGAATTGTGCGGTTCGAACCGACGTCATTGTTGTTGACGCCGTCCACCAAGAACAAATTGTTGGTGTAAGGGTTGCCGTTCACCGAAAAATCGCTTCCCCCGCCGAGTCCCTTGTCCTTGCCGTTAAACGTTTGCGCCGCCGAAACTCCAGGTGACAGCGTCACCAACTGCATGAAGTTTTCGCCGTTCAGCGGAAGTTCGCGGACTTGTTGCCCTTCAATTACTTCGCCGACCGCCGCCGAAGTCGTCTGCACTTGCACATCCGACGCTTCCACCGTAACCGTTTCCGTCGCCGCGCCCATCGCGAGCGGAGCGTTCAGTTCCGTCACGCTCGACGTGTGCACTTCGACGTTTTTCGCGAGGTACTCCTTGAAGTTCCCCGCCTTCACACGTACTTGATACGTGCCGATAGGAATGTTCGGAATCGAGTACGCCCCCAAGTCGGTCGTCACCGCGCTGTAGCTCGCGTTCGTTCCGACGTTTGTCGCCGTCACCGACGCGCCAGCTACCGCCGCACCCGACGGATCCGTTACCGTTCCGTTGATGCTGCCGTTGTAGTTCTGCGCCATCGTGACACTTGCACTACTCAAAACCACCGCAACGACAAGCGCGAGCGCTGCCAGCATCGTTTGCCAGCCAACACTCTGCTTTCGTTTTTGTTGATTCAATTTCATGCGCAACCCCTTCGAACAAGTTTGTAACTGCCGTTTGCCCCGAACCAAACCACACCTGCGTCGGCCCAAAAAACCGTCTCACAAATTTCGTTTGGTCACGTGGTTCTGTATCGCTACCTACCCCAGGTGCTATACAGTTCCACTCTATATTGCTTGGGATTAAGCTCTTATCCCGGAATCCTGTCAAGCAGAAAATATCGTTATTCTATGATATGGTATCGATACCTTTTTTCCGACCACCCCTTCTACGCTTTTCCATAGCCGCCCTCCCGAACATCCCATTCTCCAAAGTGTTCTATAGCAGTGCTTTACAGCTACGTTAACGTTCACGCCCGAATTTTTTGTCTTTTTCAATTCCATATTTTAATAGCCCACCCTTCAGAATATTTTTTGCCTTCCAGCGACTCTTTCGCCCAAAATCCCATTTGCAGCTTCCCCGAGACACCCCTCCACCCCACATCCAGTACTCCGCCCACTCCATTTCAAGTACAATTCCGCAGCACAAGGGCCAGCCGTGACTCCCAATTCGAAACGCGCAAAAGCGTCCAAAGAAAACGTCGTGACCCTCAAGGAAGTTGCGCGCCACGTTGGCCTCACTCCCGGCACAGTTTCCGCCGTGCTCAACAATTCCGCCGCTTCTCGCTCCATCCCCGACTCCACGCGCCAGCGAATTCTCGCCGCCGCGCGCGAACTCAACTATCGCCCCAACATGCTTGCCCGTTCGCTCCGCGTTCAGCGAACTTTCACGATTGGCGTGATTCTCCAGGAAATTGGCGACGGCTACGGATCGAGCGTCGTCAGCGGAATCGAGGAATTTCTCAGCGAGCGCGACTTCTTCTTCCTGACCGTCGCCCATCGCCACGATAAAAAACAGTTGCAGAGCTATTCCGATCTCTTGATTTCGCGCGGCGTCGAAGGCTTCATCACCGTGGACACTTCCATCTCTGAAAAGCCCGCGCTTCCCACCGTCGCCGTCGCCGGCCACAAATATGTCGCCGACGTCACCAATATCACGCTCGACCATCGCAAAGCCGCCGAACTCGCTTTGCATCATTTGAAGTCGCTCGGCCACGAAAAAATCGCGTTCTTAAAAGGTCAGGTTGAGAGTTCCGATTCACTCGTCCGCTGGGAAGCCATCTGCGCCGTTGCGCAGGAAATGGGCCTTACGATGCGTCCCGAACTCGTCGTCCAACTCGAAGGCAAGGATTCCACGCCCGAACTCGGCTACCCCTTCGGCAAACAACTTCTCGCGCGCAACGTTGCCTTCACCGCGCTCTTCGCTTACAACGACATTTCCGCCATCGGCGCCATGCGCGCCTTCCAAGAAGCCGGCAAGCGCGTCCCCGAAGACATTTCCGTCGTCGGCTTCGACGACATCAACATCGCAAGTTTTTCCCGCCCCACTCTTACCACCGTGCGTCAGCCTCTAAAAAAAATGGGCCGCATCGCCGCAAAAACCTTGCTCGACTGGATCGAAGGCCGTTCCGAATACACTCCCGAAATCGCCGTCGAGCCCGAGCTCGTCATTCGAAATTCCGCCAGCACCAATCCGCACGCCAGGAAATAGTCACTCCGCCGCAGTGATATAGTTGCAGTCGTGTTTCTTCGGCCCCATGAATTTCTCCGCGCCATAATCCGGCTCGCTTGCCTCGCCGCCGCACTCTTCCCTGTCGCCTCTCCCCTTCCCGCGCAACTCTCCACCGACGATCATCTGATGGAGCCCGGATTCTGGCCCACCAAAAGCGCCAAGTCTTTCGACGAATTCGCGGGATCCGCTGCCTGTGTTGGATGTCACCGCACGATCGCAAACTCTCAATTTCAAACTTCAATGGCCAAGGGACTTCTCCGCGCCGGCGAGTCCAAACTCCTGACCAGCGCGCTCCCCCTCGATTTCTCGCGGGATGGTTTTCAATATGAAATGCGAAACTCCCCGAACGGCGTACTCTACTCGGTATCAAAAGGACCGGAAAAGCGCTCCGCCGAGCTCGCCTGGGCCTTCGGAACCGGCCGCGTCGCCCAATCCTATTTGTTCAAATCGCCGGACGGATCTTTTCACGAAGCCCGCGTCTCCTTCTTCAGGAAGGCCCACATTCTCGACGTCACTCCGGCTCGCATCATCTCTTCCTCTCAAACGTTGTCCGCCGCAATGGAGCGCCTCGTCCCCGACAGCGAGGTTCGCCGCTGCTTCGCGTGCCACTCCACTCAGGCCGTCGTCGCCAACCGCTTTGACGAAACAAAAATCGTCCAAGGCGTCGGCTGCGAAGCCTGCCACGGTCCGGGAGCCAGGCACGTTGCCGCGATGCAGGCAAACGCCGCGGCGGGAATTTCTTCACCTAAGGGTGACTTCATTTTTAATCCCGCCCGGCTCGCGCCGCCGGATGCCGTGGATTTCTGCGGCGCCTGCCATGGCACGTGGTGGGATGTCAGGTTGGCCGGCGTCATCGGCGTTGCTAACGTGCGCATGCAGCCCTACCGGCTCGAGGCCAGCAAATGCTGGGGCCAGGGCGACGCCCGCCTCCGTTGCGCCGCATGCCACGATCCCCACAAAGAAGTCAGCACCGACGCAAGTTCCTACGATGCCGTTTGCTTGAGCTGCCATCGATCCGCTGCGACGCAAACCGCCGACGCCCAACATTCGGGCAAGCCTTGTCCAACCGCTGCAAAAAACTGCACCACTTGCCACATGCCAAAAATCGAGATTCCCTTCATGCACGACAATTTCACCGACCACAAAATACAAATTGCCAAAGCCGGTCAGCCCTACGTCGAGTGACGCAAGACTTCCCCGCTCTGGCAATTTTGAATTCGATATTTCTTAACGACTCGCCAACAATTTAACGGTGGTCGTGATCGTCTTTATCGCGTCCGCGATGCTTCCCGTTGTCGTGGTCATCGTTGTCGCGCCAACGTCCGCGGTCGCGGTCCCGATCCCGGTCCCAATGATGGTCGTGCTCAAAGTGCCCTCGCGGGCCATCCCAGTAGCCGGCATAAAACCGCTCGCCGTCGTGACGTGGCCCAACCCAGCGCGCTCCTTCATACGGAGGACGCGTCCAGTATCCGCCGTGCCACACATAATGTCCGCGCACCGGATACCAGTAGCCTTCGATCCACGTATATTCCGCCTCTGGTCCGGGGCAAGCCGGACGAACCGCATAAACTCGCGGTGGCGGTGGCGCTCCAATTTGTATGCCCACCGAAATCTGGCTGAATGCCGACGGCGCCCCCGCGAAAAACGTGCCAGCCAGCACCATCATTCCCAACCCCAGTTTCCAATTGAGTCTCATCGTCGTGCCTTTCCCCCGCGTTCCTGAACCGCTGCGGGAATTGCCTCTTTTTGATGCGATCTGGTTGCCGCCGAAGAAGCTGGACGGTTCTGCGGCGTTCCTTCTCCATTCCATCCTACAAGCGTATAAACACCCCGGAGCGTCTTTTGTTGCGGGCTGTGCCGTCCGCGCCACATCTCCTTCAAACCTCGTCGTCTAACCCACATTCTCTTGTGAACCTACAAATCGTCGAGTCCTTGACAACGCCAGCCTTTGGGAGTCAACCATTCGATCGATGGCGAACCGGTTTTGCCGGCCGCGCCCTTGCAAATTTATTCGTTACTCCACACCAACCGTCTCCCGCCGGCAACGGCCGAATACTATTACTGTCCCTACGCACTGTTTTCGGCCAGCTGTACTTATTTACGCTTGATTAATAGTAATTTATGTGGTACTATTACCCGTAATTCGCCCTGCTGCCGCTTTCGGAGCAGGGCGTTTCGCGTTGTTGCAGCCCTTCCCTCCAACAAGGAGAGGGGGGTACCCCAGAGCTAACTCCTCTGGAATGAATACTTACGAGTTTTAGGGGGAGGGGGGTACCCCTCCCGAAAAAGGAGATTTCCGATGTCTACACAAACTGCGGCTCCCCATCCGGAGCCATCGACTCCCGTTTCCGATGGTCGCTGCCAGCGTCTTCGCGCCGACGGCAAACGCTGCGCTGCCCCCGTTTATTCCGGCCACGCTTCCCTCTGCCATTTCCATCTCAGTCGCGAGATGCGTGGCATCTCCGACGGCGAACTTCTCGCTGCCGATATCCTCAACTCCATCGGCAACTTTCAGTCCGCCACCGCCATCAATCTCGCTCTCGGCAAAATCTTCCTCCACCAAATCACTGGCCGCCTCTCTCGCCAGGATGCCCTCGCCCTCTGCTACAACTGCCAGCTTCTCTTGCACTCTCTTCCTTCGGTCAAGCACGAGCTCGTCGATGGTGGCTTCCACCACCACTGGCGCGAGGAGACCGCTCGCATCCTTTCCTCCAACCAAGATCTGTGCCACCAAACCAACAGCGTCCTTCTTCCCACGGGCCACGGACCGCTCAAACCGGTTCGCCCCGTCGTGCAAGACTCATCCACCAAACCCAACGTTCTCTCCACTCCGGCAAATTCGGCCGGAGTATGATGGGTGCGGATATTGCAGCAATCTCATGCAAAGAGGATTCCGACTATGGTGAAGCGGCGTGAATTCTTGGGCGGTCTCGCGGCGGGAATGGCCGCGCAGACCGCTCTTGCAGCTACTGCGAAGGGCTATGCGCGAATTGTCGGCGCGAATGAGCGGCTGAACTTTGCCGTTATTGGCTTGAATTCGCGCGGTTATGCCCATCTATCTTCCTTGAAAGTGAACTCGAAGTCGGCGCGGATCACGCATGTTTGCGACGTCGACGCACGCATTCTCCGCAAGTTCGCCGACGCAACGGCAAAAGAGATGGGCGAAAGCGCGATAGCGCTCAAGGACTTTCGGAAAGCGCTGGAAAACAAAGACGTCGATGCAATCACAATCGCCTCGCCCGACCACTGGCATACGCCCATGGCGATTGCCGGATTGCAGGCCGGCAAGCACGTCTACGTGGAAAAACCGTGCAGCCACAATCCCGCGGAAGGCGAACTGCTCCTCGCGGCACAAAAAAAATACGGCAAGCTCGTCCAGATGGGCACACAACAGCGTTCTTCGCGCCACACCATCGAGGTCATTGCAAAAATTCGCGCCGGCGAAATTGGCCGGCCGTATCTAGCGAAGGCCTGGTACAGCAACACACGGAAGTCCATTGGCGTCGGAAAGGAAGCCTCGGTTCCCGCGGAGCTCGATTGGGATTTGTGGCAAGGGCCCGCGCCGCGGCGCGCCTATCGCGACAACGTGCATCCTTATAACTGGCACTGGTTCCGCATTTACGGCACGGGCGAATCCTTGAACAACGGAACACACGAAGTCGACGTTTGCCGTTGGGCGCTCGGCGTTGATTTCCCGAAGCGCGTGACCGCCTCCGGCGGTCGCTATCAATTTCAGGATGACTGGCAGTTTTATGACACGCTCGTCACCAGCTTTGAATACGAAGACAAGATGCTCACCTGGGAGGGCAAAAGCTGCCAGGGCATGCGCTACTACGGCCGCGATCGCGGCTCCGCCATCCTGGGCACGACTGGCACGGTCGTCGTGGATCGCGGCGGATATGAAATTTACGACCTGAACGGAAAGAAGAAGTCCGAAGTAAAAGCCGGTGAGCAGGAATCGTCCGCTGATCTGGTCGGCCGCGACTCAATGACCGACGCCCACTTTGCAAATTTCATCGATGGCGTGCGCAAAGGCGCGAAGTTGAACGCCCCGATAGACGTCGGAAACGTCGCGGTGACGATGCTGCAGCTCTCCAACATTGCCTGGATCTCGCAACGTGAGTTGCACCTCGATACGTCCAACGGAAAGATTTTGAATGACGCGGACGCCATGAAGCTCTGGAGCCGCGAATATGAAAAAGGCTGGGAACCTCATGTCTAATAAAAGTGCCTTGTCACGCCGCGAGTTTGTGAAAGTGGGAGCCGGCGCGGCGGCCACCGCAACCGTGGCGAACAAATTGTTTCGTTCGGAAAAATCCCTTGGCACGCCGGAGCCAACTCCGATCCGATTGGGTATTGCCAGTTACACTTTTCGGAATTTCACTCGCGCGCAGGCGATTGAATTTTTGCAGAAGCTGAACATCGGCGACTTGAACGCCAAGGATACGAAAGACCATCTGCCGATGGATGCCGTGGCCGAGATCAAGGCGCTGGGAGATTACGTTTCGGCTGGAATCAAGCTGCACGCGGCCGGCACAATCTATTTCGACAAAGACGACGACGCAGACATCCGCGGAAAGTTTGAATATGCGAAGCGCGCCGGAATCGGCGTGATCGTGGCCGGCGACCCCGCACCCGCTACCCTGCCCCGCATCGAGAAATTCGTAAAGGAATACGACATCAAGTTCGCGCTGCACAATCATGGGCCCGAAGACAAATTGTGGCCGTCCCCGCTCGATGTCTTGAAAGCCATGAAAACGATGGATCCGAGAATGGGATGCTGCATCGACGTTGGCCACACCGTCCGCGCCGGCGTGGACGTGGTGCACGCGATTCACGAAGTCGGACCGCGCGTCTTCAACCTGCACATGAAAGACCTGACGAGTTTTACGGACAAAGAAAGCCAGGTTGCCGTCGGACAGGGCAAAATGCCGGTGAAAAAAATCTTCGACGCACTCGAGTCAATTAAATATGCCGGTTTTGTCGATTTGGAGTACGAAATCAACGAAAAAGATCCGATGCCCGGCGTCATCGAAAGCATCGCCTACATGCGCGGCGTTTTGGCAGGCATGGGGGCCTAACGGCAACTCGATGCAGACATCTTGTCATTCCGGGGAGTGTAGGAGCGGGACGTTGGTCCGCCGCACTTCAACAATGCGTCTACCGCCGCGCGCCGGCGGCTTGCGCTGCTTTGCGTTTCTGGTCGGTCAAGAAGTCCGCGTACGGCCCCTTGAAGTCGTCGATGTGGCCGTGATCGAACGCCCAGATGCGCGTGGCCACTTCGTCGAGCAAATCGTGGTCATGGGTGACGAGGAAAACGGTGCCTTCGTATTTTTGCAACGCGATGTTCAGCGCGTTGATCGATTCGAGATCGAGGTGGTTCGTCGGCTCGTCGAAGATCAGAACGTTCGGCTTGAGCAGCATCAGCCGGCAGAAAAGAATGCGCGCCGTTTCGCCTCCCGAGAGCGCCTTGATGGGCTTGGTGGCGTCGTCGCCGCTGAACAGCATTTGGCCCAGCAGCCCTCGCAACGTTTGCTGCCCCGCCAGCGGATCGAATTGCGCGAGCCATTCGATGACGGTCGTGTTGGAAGTTTTGTCGAGGTCGTGTTCCTGCGCGAAATAGCCGACGCTGGTTTCATGGCCCCAGCGGACGGTGCCGCCGTCGACGCCAAAGTGCCGGTCGGATTCATCGATGAGTCCCGGGGCATTGCGTACGAGCGAACGAATCAACGTCGTCTTTCCCACGCCGTTGCGGCCGAGCAGGCCGATTTTTTCGTTGCGGTCGACGTTGGCGGAAAAGCCGTTGATCACCTTTAGATCGCCGTAGGATTTTTTCACGCCCTTGAATTCGAGCGGGTGCCGGCCCGACGGTTTGTTCAAATCGAATTTAATAAATGGGCGTTGAATGTTGGACCGGGCGAGTTCGGTCGTTTGCAAGCGCTCGACTTCTTTTTTTCGCGAAGTGGCTTGCGCGGAACGCGTGCCGGCGGAAAAACGCGCGATGAAATCCTGCAACTGCGCGATCTTCTTTTCTCGCACCTTGTTTTCGGATTCGATCCGCGCGCGCACGGAAGTCTTCGCAAGCACCATGTCGTCGTAGCCGCCGACGTACGTAATGACGGATTCGTAGTCGATGTCCGCAACATGCGTGCAGACTTCGTTGAGGAAGTGACGGTCGTGCGAGATGACGATCAGGATGCCTTCGTACGATGTGAGGTAATCCTGCAGCCAGTGAACGGAATCGAGGTCGAGATAGTTGGTCGGCTCGTCCAGGAGGAGCGCGGTGGGATTGCCGAAGAGCGCTTGCGCCAACAGCACCCGGACTTTCTGGCCGCCCTGCAGTTCGCGCATCTTGCGTTCGTGCAACTCGGAAGGAATGTCGAGGCCGTCGAGGAGAATTGCGGCGTCGGTTTCGGCGGTGTAGCCGCCTTCTTCGCCGACGATTCCTTCAAGTTCACCGAGACGCATGCCGTCGGCGTCGGTGAGTTCTTCGTGGGGCTTGGCGTGCAGCGCGTCGCGTTCCTGCAGCGTCGCCCAAAGAATGGCGTGGCCCATGATGACGGTGTCGATGACGCGAAACTCGTCAAACGCGAATTGATCCTGGCGGAGGACGCCCATGCGCTTGGGGCGGGTGACGTTGCCGCTCGTCGGCTCGATTTCGCCCGTCAAGATCTTCATAAGAGTGGACTTACCGGCGCCGTTGGGCCCGGTGATGGCGTAGCGGCGGCCCGCCGAAAAAGTCGTGGTCACGTCCTCGAAAAGGACCCGGGCGCCGTACCGCATAGACACGTTATTGACTGAAAGCATAGCCCTTAATTGTACCGTGAAATGCAAATATTTGTGGAGTGGGTGAACGCAAATTTTTTGGAGGAACCAAATAAGAAATTCCATAGAGACACGGAGGTAACAGGAAATTCACATTGGATTCATTCAGCGGCCGAGCCTTCCTGACATCGTGTCGGAACAACTTTTTCAATCGAAATCGGACGGAGAAAAAGAGAGGGCTACGTGAAGCAGATTTTAAGAATGGCAGTTGTGGCGGCAACATTCGCGGTGAGCACGCTGGGAATTCACGCGGATGGCGGACATCTGACGTGGACACGAATCAGCGCGCCGACGGAGACGAGCATTACCGGTGGCGGATGGACGTTGGAGCAATCCGGAGCGGCAGTCGGTCTGAAGTCGTCGGGATATTGCGACAAGAATGGGAATCAGATTGGAAATCCCGGCACGGAAAGAATGCAGCCGTACTACTTCCCTGTCGTTTCTGGACACGGAAAACATTTGCAGGGATATTTCGATTACCGTCCGAAAGATATTGATGAAGCGGTCGCAGCGGCATTTTCGGACGATGCGGGACAATCGTGGGTTTTCCAGCAGAAAGTTCTGGAATTGCGCACCACTTGCCCGAATCAAGCGCAGAAAGATCCGGACGGAGACAAAGACAATTCTCCTTCGCCAAACAATAGCGACAATGGCGACGATGACGGGCAGGGACACCAATTCATTATCAAGATTGCGGGTCACACCTACCTTTACACGCTGAGCCGCGCGAACAATCACATCGACTCGGATGATTTGTACATTCACGAACTTTCGCCGACAGCGGCATTGCCGTTGAACGGCGCGCCCGCGCTGAATGATGGGCCGACGGATGCGACTTCGAGCCAGGCGGAAAATGCGTTTCACACGACGGGTCTGGTGAATCCGGACGGGATTCTCGGCGTGGTGCCGGGAAGCTGGCCGCTGCAGATTATTTACGAGCAAAAAATTCTGAGCGGCGACAACACCGGCACGACGGCGTTGCCGGCGTCGCAACAGTGCAACACATTCTGGGCGGGATACTACGCGAGCAATCCATTCGGGACCGGCGTGAATGATGACATCACGTATTTGCGGCTGGCTGAAACGACCGACGGCATCAACTTCAAGGATGACGGGATCCTGCAAGGTTTGAACGATCCGACGACGGTTTCCTTGGCCGGCACGCGGTGGCTTGCAACGGCAGGAACGATTCTGAAACTCGGCGGACACCGGTTCGGATTGCTTTATTCCGGCGGCGGCTGCGTGAGCGGAGATTCCGACGCGTTTCAATACATCGGGTACGCCGAATCGACGGACTTGATTCACTGGACCGTGGTGAACGGAATCAACAATCCGGTGGTATCGACGGCGCCTTTCACACTGACCGTTGATGGAAATGGAGTGCCTTCAACGACCGGTTCGCCGTTGACCGTCCCTGCGAGCAAGCCCGTGGTTGGCGACGCGATGGGCTTTTTCTCCGGAAGGGTTTACGCTCCGAGCGGAGCTTTGGATGGAGACCATCGGCTGAATATCCTGTTCGCGGGATACCACACACCGAAACCGAAGAATGGATTGGGCGACTACCGGACGATTGGGCGGGTGAGCATTCGTTCGTCGGAGCCGATCCTGGATGCGAGCACGAATGTCGGAGTCAGCGACAACGACAATGACGGAGACGACGACCAGTAAGACCAGAGGAAGCAATAACTTAGAAAGAGCGGCCCCGGCGAGAAGTATCCGCCGGGGTCTTCGTTTGGAATCAAAAAAAAACTGTATCCGTGCTCCGATCCCCATGCATCCAAGCTGCGGAGCCAAGTGTCACCGGTGACCGGCCATTCATCCGACTTTCACTTGACTTTGATTTGGTAAACGAATATTAACGAGGTCCGCGCGTCTTAAGTCTCGCTTCAGGGGAGGCGAAATGCAGGCGTCACGCAGGGATTTCTTCAAGATAGCGACCGTAGGCGGCGCGGCAGCCGCGGTATTTGGGTTCGATCTAAAACCCGCCTTTGCCGAGCTTCGATCCTTAAAAATTGCAAGAGCGAATGAGACGCGGTCGACGTGTCCCTATTGCTCGGTGAGCTGCGGCGTAATTATTTACACGATTGGCGACCGCGCGAAAAATGTGACGCCGCAAGTGGTGCACGTGGAGGGCGATCCGGATCATCCGATCAATCGCGGGACACTGTGCCCGAAGGGATCGTCGCTCGAACAAGACATCATGAATGAGCGGCGCATCATCAAGCCGCAAGTGCGGAGGCCGGGCGGAACGGAGTGGGAAGATATTTCGTGGGACCAGGCGCTGAATGAGATTGCGGCGAAGGTCAAGAAAACGCGCGACGATTCGTTTATCGAAGTGGATGCAAAGGGCAATCGAGTAAATCGTTGCGAATCGATTGCATGGACGGGCGGCTGCACGGACACGAACGAGTTTAATTATCTGGTAGTGAAATCGATGAGGAGCCTGGGAGTCGTCCATTTAGAAAACCAGGCCAGAGTTTGACACGGCCCCACGGTCTCAAGTTTGGGACCAACGTTCGGACGCGGGGCTATGACCAACGGTTGGGTGGACATCAAGAACACCGACATGATGCTGATCATGGGCGGGAATCCGGCGGAGAATCATCCGTGCGGGTTCAAGTGGGCGATTGAAGCGAAGCGCAATCGAAACGCAAAAATGATCGTGGTGGATCCGCGGTTCACGCGAACAGCGAGCGTGGCGGACAAGTTTGCGCAGATTCGCGCGGGATCGGATATCGCGTTTTTGGGCGGATTGATTCGCTACGCGATTGAGAAGGATCGCATTGCGAAGGACTACGTTGTTAATTACACGAATGCGGGATTCATCGTCGGCGATAACTTTAAATTGCCGGAAGATGAAGGAGTATTTTCCGGATTCGACGAGAAGGCGCAGACGTACGACCGGGCGAGCTGGAATTACAAAGGACAGCTTGCGGCCGCGGCGCCGCCGAAACCGGGCGTGGCTCCTCCGCTGCCGCCGATGCCGGAAAAACCGGACTTCGACCCGACGCTGCAGAATCCGCGGTGCGTATTTCAACTGATGAAGCAGCACTACTCGCGGTACACCCCGGAGATGGTGGAAAAAGTCACGGGCATCCCGCAGGCGAAATTCCTTGAATTAGCGGATCTTTTTACATCCATTCGCGAAAAAGGCGACATGAAAAAGGTCGCGACGATCATTTACGCGGTGGGATGGACGCACCATTCGTTTGGAACGCAGATTATACGAACGGCGGCGATGGTGCAGCTGTTGCTCGGCAACGTGGGCAGGGCGGGCGGCGGAGTGAACGCGCTGCGCGGCCATTCGAATATTCAGGGCGCGACGGACATGGCTGGAATTTTCGACAACCTGCCGGGCTATTTGAAGGTGCCGACGCCGACGGACGGAAGTTTCGACGGCTGGATGAAGCGGATTACGCCGAAGCCATCGAAGCCCGCGAATTGGGACTCGTTCAACTACTACGGAAATACGCCGAAATTCGCAGTGAGCATGATGAAGGCGTTTTACGGCGACGCGGCGACAAAGCAGAACGGCTGGGCTTACGACTATCTGCCGAAAGTGGACCGGAACTATTCCTGGGTACAGATGTGGGACAACATGTACAACGGAATCGTTAAAGGAATATTTGCGTTCGGCATGAATGGCGTGGCGATCGGGCCGGATTCGAAGAAGAACATCGAAGCTTTGAAGAAAGCAGACTGGCTGGTGGTCGGAGAGATTTACGAAGACGAGACGAGCGAATTCTGGACAGAGAAGGCGGGAAACTCGAAGGAAGAGATCCCGAAAATTCAAACGACGGTATACCGACTGCCGTGCGCGGGGTTTGCGGAAAAAGACGGGACGTTCACGAATTCGGCGCGGTGGCTGCAATGGAAAAACACGGCGTTGCCGACTCCAGCCGGTTGCAGGCTGGACCAGGACATCGTGGCGCAGATTTTCCTGAAGGTGCGGGACCTCTATAAAAAGGATGGCGGAAAGTTTCCCGATCCGATTCTGAAGCTGACGTGGGGCTATACGAATCCGGCGAGCCCGTCGCTTGCGGAAGTTCTGAAGGAGATCAACGGGAAGACGGCGGTGGACGCGGAAGATCCGGCGACAAAGGTTCAACTGAAAGCAGGAAATCAGTTGCCGGGATTTGCGTGGCTGAAGGATGACGGCACGACGGCGTGCGGTAATTGGATTTACTGCGGAGCGTATACCGAGGCGGGAAACCTGACGATGAGGCGTGATGCGAGCGACCCTTCCGGCATGGGCGTGCACCAAAACTGGGCGTGGTCGTGGCCAGCGAACCGGCGCGTGCTTTATAACCGTGCGTCGTGCGACGTGGACGGAAAACCGTGGGATGCCGGGCGGCGGCAAGTGTGGTGGAGCGAAGCGACGCAGAAATGGGTCGGCAACGACGTTCCGGATTTCAAGGCGGATTCGAAACCGGCGGACCACATGGGCCCTTTCATCATGAATGCGGAAGGCGTGGGGCGATTGTTCGCGCCGCTGGGAGCGTTTGCCGACGGCCCCTTCCCCACTTTCTATGAGCCGGTGGAAAGCCCAACCGACAACCTGATTCACCCGAAGCAGACACACAATCCGGTGGCGAAGAAATTCACGAAGACGCCGCTGGATAAATTCGGAAGCGCGAAAGACGGATTCGACATCGTGTGCACGACTTACCGGCTGACGGAGCACTATCACTACTGGACCAAAAACAATCCGATGAACGTGCAGCTTGTGCCAGAGCCGTTTATTGAGATACCGGAAGAGATGGCGCGGGAGCGAGGGATTGCCGGAGGCGACCTTTTGAAAGTGGAAAGCGCGCGCGGCGAGTACCTTGCGAAAGCGATGGTCACGAAGCGAATCAAGCCGATGCAAATCAACGGCAAGACGACGTATCAGATCGGGATTCCGATTCACTGGGGATTCCGTGGAATCGCCGAGGATGAGGGCAAGACGAAGAGGACACCCACAAACCTGCTTTCGCCTCCAGTGATCGATCCGAACGCGTTTACGCCGGAGTTCAAGGGCTTCCTTGTGAAAGTGACGAAGGTCTGAGCGATGAGCCAAGCGACATTGCGCGTACAAAAAATCTCAGGCCACGCCGGAAGCATTCCGGGCGAGGACACACAACGGCAATATACGGTTGCGAAGCTGGTGGACACGACGACGTGCATCGGATGCAAGGCGTGCGAGGTGGCATGCGTAGAATGGAACGACATGCCGTTTTCGCCGACGACGTTTGACAACACGTATCAAACGATGCCGGAGACGCGGTGGAATTACTGGAATTTGATTCTGTTCAACGAGCACGAAAAGGACGACGGCTCGCTGATGTGGTTGATGCGGAAGAATCAGTGCATGCATTGCGCGGAGCCAGGATGTCTGGCGGCGTGCCCTTCGGACGGCGCGATCGTGCAATATACGAACGGGATCGTGGATTTCCAGCAGGACAAGTGCATCGGCTGCGGGTATTGCATCAGCGGGTGCCCATTCAACATTCCAAAATTCAACAAAGAGACAAAGCGAGTCTACAAGTGCACGCTGTGCACGGATCGCGTGAGCGAAGGGCTGGAGCCTGCGTGCATCAAGGCGTGCCCGACGGGATGCCTGCACTTCGGAAGCAAAGAAGACATGCTGGTGCTGGCGGAGCAGCGCGCGAAGCAGTTGAAGGACAACTACAACTTTCCGAACGCCGGAGTTTACGACCCGAAGGGCGTAGGCGGCACAGGCGTGATTTATGTGTTGCATGACGCGACGCAGCCGGAACTTTACGGCGGGCTGCCGAGCAATCCGACGATTCCGCTGATGGTGAAATTGTGGAAGGGGCCGCTAAAGTGGCTCGGGAATCTGGCGATGGTCGGCGGGGTGATCGGATTGTTCGTGCACTACCTGCGATTTGGGCCAAAGGACCGCGATGACGTGCCGCAGGAAGGAGCGAAGCCATGACCCACATGGATCAAGTTTTGCCTCATGGCCGAGTGCTGCGGTATGCGTTCGCGGAGCGGCTGAATCACTGGCTTGCGGCGTTCTCGTACATTTATTTGCTGCTGACGGGGTTGGCGTTCTGGTCGCCGTGGTTGTTCTGGATAGCGGCAGTGCTGGGCGGCGGGCAGACTTCGCGAACGCTTCACCCGTGGATCGGGCTGGTGTTTTTTATTGCGGTGATGCGGATGTATTCGTTGTGGGCGCCGCAGATGAAGGCGGCGGAAGTGGACAAAGAGTGGTGGCGGTCGCTGGGCCATTACATTCAGAACGAAGACGACAAGATGCCGCCAGCGGGGCGGTATAACGCGGGGCAGAAGGCGCTCTTCTGGAGTTTTTTTTACGGCGCGATTGTGCTGTTGCTGACAGGAATCGTTTTGTGGTTTCCGGAGAGCATTTCGTGGAATATGCGCTGGCTGCGGTACACGGCGGTGTTTTTGCATCCGGTGGCGGCGCTGGTGACGATTGCAAACTTTCTGATTCACATTTATATGAGCGTGTTCGCGGAGCGCGGAGCGTTTGGCAGCGTAATACGTGGCGATGTTTCGCTGGAATTTGCGAAGCGGTATCACCCCGGCTGGTACGATGAGATCGTGGGCGGAAAATCATCCGCGCCGCGCAAATGAAGCCACCTTCGAAAAAACTCAGAGAATACGAGAGACGAATCGAGCGAGCCAGCGAACTGGCGGTACGGTATTCGTTCGCGCGGGCGCCGCTGGCTTTCTACGAGCAGATTGTGCGGTTTCAGAGAGAACTTCTTTCCAAGCTGAGCGCGTATTCCAGCGGGCAATCCTTTGTGCCGGCGAACGGCGAGTTGCGCTCGGAATTGAATTTCGACGCGCTGCTGCCGAGTTACCCCGATTTTCTGGCGGTGGTGGAGGCGCACGCACCCGGCCCACTGGCCAAGACAGCGGGAAAAGTGTCGCGGCAGGGCGCGGAATCGTGGATCGCTTCGCTTAACCAATATTGGACGCAGGGCGGAAAAGAACAGGATGGCGCAGGCGAAGAGCCGCGGGTGCGGCTCGATCCGCTACACGAATTTCTCGCGCGCGGATTTCTGCAAGGGTATGCGGAGTTTGTAAGCGACGCCATGCCTGAGCCGGAACTGGATGCGACGCCTTATGTTTGCCCGAAATGCGATTCCCTGCCCCTGCTGGGTGTGTTGCGGCCGGAAGGAGACGGCGGAAAACGGTGGCTGCAATGCGGATTTTGCGGGCATGAGTGGAGCTTCCGGAGAATTCTGTGCCCGTCGTGCGGCGAAGAACGCGAGGACAAACTGCCCGTGTTTGTGGCGGAACAGTTTCCGCACATTCGCGTGGAAGCGTGCGACACGTGCAAGCGGCACTTGCGGACGATTGATTTGACGAAGGATGGGAATGCGGTGCCGGAAGCGGACGACTTGGCGGCGATACCGCTGACGTTGTGGGCGCAGGAGTTTGGGTACACGCGGATTTTCCCGAATTTGTTGGGGGCGTAGGGCGAAGAGATGGCGTGTTTGTTCGAAGCGGGAATCCGGCACTGATTGTTGCTTCGCACCTGGGCTGCGGTCGTAAGAGCGCAGGCAAGAGTGCCTACGCTACCGGGAGCGGCTGCAGCATTTGCGACTGGCGTATCGTGAGGCGGCCTTGGTCGTAGGACGCAGGCAAGAGTGCCTACGCTACCGGGAGCGGGTCTGCATTTCGAAGTGAATCGCGGGCGTAAAAATCAGCGAAAAAACCATAGAGCTGAGCAGACCGCCGATGACGGAAATGGCGAGCGGCTGAAGCATTTGCGAACCGGCTCCGATGCCGAGGGCGAGCGGCAACATGCCAGCGACGGTGGCGAGAGCGGTCATGGCGATGGGGCGAAGACGGCGACGACCTGCCTGAAGCATTGCGTCCTGCAATGACATGCCGCTATCGCGGAAGTGAGATTCGGCGTCGAGCAACAAGATGCCGTTTTTTGCGACGACGCCGATGACCATAATCATTCCCATAAATGAAGCGACGTTGAAGGTGGTGCGCGTGATGAGAAGCGCGACGAAGCCGCCGAAGGTTGAGAGGACGGCGGAAGCGAGAATCGCGGTGGGTGCGGAGAACGTGCGAAATTCGAAAAGCAAAACCGCGAAGAGGAGCAAAAGCGCGAGGACCAAGACTTTGAGGAGTTCGCGGAAGGAGCGCTGCTGCTCCTGATACTGGCCGCCGTACTCGACACGAATCGAGGAAGGCAGGTGGAGATCGTTGACGGCTTTTTGGACGGCCGGGATTCCGCTGCCGAGGTCGATGCCTTCGAAGCGGCCAGTGACGGTGACGAGGCGCTGAAGATTTTCGCGGCGAATTTCGGTCTCGCCGGGAGTCTGCTTCATCGTGGCGAGAGCGCCGAGTGTTGCGGTTTTGCCGGTACTGCTGACAAGGAGCGTGTCGGACATGCGGTCGAGGGAGGAGCGGGCAACTTCGGGAAAACGGACGCGGATGGTGTAGGCGCGGTCGTTGAGGATGACGGGCGTAGAAGCGGGAGCGCCTTCGAGAACGGCCAGAGCGTCGGTGCTGACTTCTTCTGGCGTGAAACCGGCACGAGCCGCGACCATCGGATTGACCTGATACGTGACAGCGGGGCCGCTGATGGTGTCGTCGACGCCGAGAACGTCCACAACGCCGTGAACTTTGCTGATGGAGTCCGCGACGCGAGCGGCGGTGTCGTTGAGGAGCTTTCCATCCTGGCCGAAGAGTTTGATGACGACCGGTTCGGGCTGGCTGGTGAGGTCGCCGATCATGTCGGAGAGAAGCTGAACGAATTCGACTTTGGTGGCGGGCTCTTCGGTGGCGATTTGCTCACGCAGGCCGGCGATGATTTCGTCGACGGCACGGCTGCGCTTCGATGTCAATTTGACGGTGAAGTCGCCGCGATTCGATTCGGTGACGGCGGCAAGACCGAGTTGAAGGCCGGTGCGGCGGGAAGTCGTTTCGACTTCCGGCGTGGCGCGAAGCATTTCTTCAATGTGAAGAAGAATGCGATTCGATTCGGCGAGGGAACTGCCGGGCGGCGTGAAGTAATCGAGGATGAAGCCGCCCTCGTCCATTTCTGGCAGGAGTTCGATTTGCAGGAGGCGGTAAGAGACGAAGCTGAGCAAAACGATGACGACAGAACCGATGAGCAGAAGGATGGGACGTTTGATGACGGATTGCATGACGCGCGCGTAGAGTTCGACGATGCGGCCGAAGAAGCCGGAGTGCTCGTGGTCTTCGGCGGAGGATTTAAGTTCGCCATCAGCAGAATTTTTGCGTTGAACGAGATACTGGCTAAGCGTGGGTGTCCAGGTGAGCGCAAGGAAAAGCGAAGTGAAAAGCGCGACGGACATGGTGATGGCGAGCGCGCGGAAGAAACTGCCGTAGACACCGTTCATGGTGATCAGTGGAACAAAAACGACGATGGGCGTGATGGTCGAACCGGTAAGCGGAATGATGAGTTCGCGAAGAGCGCTCTGAACAGATTCGAGGCGGTCCTGGCCGCGATCGCGATGCGTGACGATATTTTCGAGGACGACGATGGCGTCGTCGATGACGAGACCGACGGCAGCGGCGAGACCGCCGAGAGTCATCAGGTTAAAGCTTTGGCCGGAGACGCTAAGAATGACGAACGTGATGAGAAGCGTGACGGGAATGACGAGACCGGCGATGAGGGATGTGCCCCAGTCGCGGAGGAATAAGACGAGAATGACGGAAGAAAGCAAAATGCCGAGGAAGACAGCGTCGCGGACGCTGGCGATGGAATCGTGGACGATGGTCGATTGATCGTAGAAGGGTTCGAGATGGACATCGGGCGGAAGCGAAGATTTCAGTTCGGTGACGAGGCCGTGGACTTCGCTGGCGACGTCGAGTGTGTTGCTTTCGGGCTGACGATTTACGTTGAGGAGAATTGCGGGTTTTCCGTTGGAAGTGACGATGGTATAGACGGGAGCAGTGGACGGCGCGACGGTGGCGATGTCGGCGATTCGAATCGGGACGCCTGCTGCAGAATTCTTGACGGAGATTTGACCGATCTCTTGTGTCGTTCGAACCTGACCGCTGACGAGACCGAGCACGAGGTGATGGTCACTTTCGATGAGGCCAGGCGATTCGATGACGTTGGTGCGGCGGATGGCTTCAAGAATGTCCGTGACGGTGATACCGGAAGCGACGAGGCGAGCGGGATCGGGCGTAACTTGAAATTCGGGAACGCGACCGCCTTGAATGATGACGCTTGCGACGCCGTTGAGCCGGTTCATGCGCGGCTTGATGTCGTAGTTCGCGATTTCCCAGAGCTTATCGGGCGGAATTTTTTCCGACGTGAGGCTGTAGCCGATGACGGGAAACACGGCGAAGGTGAGACGGTGCGTTTCGACTTTGGCGGTGGCTGGAAGTTCGGTTTGCAGGCGAGCGACGACGGCATCGACACGCTGCAGGGTGAGAATCATGTCGGAGTTCCAGTCGAAGAACAGATCGACTTCAGCCGAGCCGCGACTGGTGATGGACTGAACCGTTTGCAGGCCGGGGACACTGTTGACGGCTTCTTCGATGGGGCGCGTGATGGTGACGAGCATTTGATCGATCGGCATGACACCGTTGTCGACGCCGATGACGATGCGTGGAAAATCAGTGGACGGAAAAACCGAGACGGGCATGGTGAGCGCGCGATACCCGCCGACGACCGCGACGCTGACAATCAGAAAAAGAACGGGGCGAGCGAACCGCTGAAACCACGGCGCTTGCGTGCGGTCAGAACTACCTGATGGAGTGGAACCGGAGAGAAGCGACATTGCGCGTCAGTCCTTCTCCGGTGCGGAAGAAGATTTCGAGTCGGGAGAAGCTTTTTCGGCGTCGGCGGGCTGCGGCGTTTCGATTTTGATTTGCGTTTTGTCGGGGAGCGCGTAGCCGCCGGAAATAATTATTTTGTCGGACGCGGAAACGCCGCTTGTGATTTGCACGCGGTCTTTGCCGCGAATGCCGATTTGCACGGGCTTGATTGCGGCGTGATTGTCGGCGGTGGCGGCGACGACATATTCGGCGCCGTCGTCGTTTTTGAAGACGGCGGTGGCGGGAACGGTGAGAGCGTCTTTGGCCGAGCGCGCGTTCACGGAAATTTGCGCGGTCATTCCGGGCTTCAATGCGGCGTTTGCTTTGAGGGATTGCACCCATACTTCGATGGTGGTGCTGCCGGGATCGAGAGCGGGGCTGACGAGCGTGACTTTCGCGGAGATCGGCGTTTCCAAGCCGGGAACGAGAATCTCGGCTGGATTTCCAAGCTTGAGCTGCACCGCGTCGGATTGCGCGATGTGCGACTTCACGACAAGGCTGGAAATATCCATAACCGTGAGGAGAGGTTGATTGGCGGTTGCCAATTCGCCTTCGTATTGAGGACGGTCTGTGACGACGCCATCGATCGGGCTGCGAATTTCCGAGTAGCTCAGCAGAGCGGAAGCACCGAGGAACTTCCCTTTCGCGGCGGTGAGCTGGCCTTCCGCAGACTTCAGGCTTTGGCTATGGCCAATGCGGCGAAGATCAGCGAGCTGGCGCTGGGCGACTTCTGACTGTGTGCGCGCCTGCGCGAGAGCAACTTCGGCAGAATCGAGGTCGCGGCGCGGAATTGCGCCCTGATCGAAGAGCTCTTTGCGGCTATCGAAGACTTTTTGTTGCGCGTCGAAAGCAGCTTTGGCCGCGGCCGCGTCGAGTTCCGCTTTCTGGACTTCCTGCGGCAGGCCCGCTGAAGTAGTGGTCGTATATCCCGCTTCCGCTTGCTCGAATTCGCCCTTGCTCTGCTGGGCCGCCGCGGAGAGATCGGCATTCTCCAAAATTGCAAGCAATTGGCCCTTCTTGACATGGCTGCCGCGCTGAACAAGGAATTTTTTGATCGTAGAGGTGATTTTTGGAGTGACGACGGATTGCTGCAGCGGGAAAACGACGCCCTCGCCTGTGACAATCTGCTCGATGAGGCCTTTTTGCACTGGCTCAACTTGAACGCTGACGACGGGCGTCGGTTCTTTTTCCGAAGTGCCACACCCGACGATGAGAGAGCTTCCCGCGAAAAGAAAAGCACATCCGAGAAAAGACAGGACACGGTTTCGGCATGGAGTCTGGCACGGCATCATGGCGTAGTAAGTTCTCCAGTTAGCGTCTGTAAATTGGCGAGGGCGACGCGATAGCGGACAGCGCCATCCTGAAAAGCGGCGTCGCTTGCGGCGGCGGTATTCTGCGCATCGACCACTTCCAGAATGTTCGTTTCGCCGTTCTTGTAGCGGAGCATGGCGAGGCGGAGGCTTTCGGCGCCAAGTTGGGCAGAACGATCGAGGCTTGCCAGTTCGCTCGAAGCGGTGTCCGCTTCGGCGTAGAGAGATTGAATCTCGGCGAGCAATTTGCGTTGCGCGAGGGAAAGTTCACGCTGGGCTTGCGTTCTGTGCAGTTCGGCTTGCTTGACGCGGCTTTGCGTGGCACCCCAATTCCAGACCGGGATACTCAACGTTGCAATCGCAGCAGAACCGAGATTGGAAATTCCGCTCGTGCTGGTGGCGAAGTGGTTCGCGTCGATTCCGTAGAAATAATCGAGGCTCAAGGAGGGGAGATACCCAGCGCGCGACGCAAGAACGGTATCTCCGGCCTGGCGTACGGAGGCCAAAGCCGCGCGCAGGTCCGGATTGTCACGCGCTGCTCGCTGCTGAACCTCAGGCAGAGCCGGCAACGACTGCGGTGAATGGAGATCGTCGGCCAATTCGAAGTTGTCGGAAAAGTTCGGAAAAATCAGGACGGATAGATCCAGCCGCGCGTTCAGCAGGGCCAGGCGCGCTTCCTGCATCTGGCGGCGGCGATCATTGGCCTGCAGCTCGGCCTTGATGACGTCCGCATGCGCCACTTCGCCGCCGTGCTCCAGATTTTGCGTGAGTTTGAGAAATTCGTCGCCTTGCGCAGAGGCGCGTGAGGCGGACTCGAGTTTTTTTTGCGCGGACAGAGCCGCGTAATAGGACTGTACGACTGTGACGACAAGACCGCGCGAAGCAATTTCGGCGCGGGCCTTCGCCGCGCTTGCTGCCGCTGCCGTCGCACGGTATTGGGCGAATGATGCGACGTCCAAGACTTCATGGATATTTGCCTGGCTGATGTACTCGTGAACGCCGTTGTTTGCGACAAAGCGAACTTGATTCCCGGGGCCGTTGCCTTGCGAATAGACTGCGGAATTGTTATAGGCGACGCTCGGGAGCAAGACGTCGCGCGCCTGATTTTTGTCTTCTTTGGAAACGGCCGCGTCGGTCAAGGCGGATTGAAAGACCGTGCTATTCTTGCGCGCTCGCTGCAAGGCATCCTGCAAATCTACTCTTATTGTGGACGCGGCGGAGTCGACCGGCACCGGCGTTTGCGTTTGCGCGTTCGCAAGCGAACAAACGAAGATGATTCCGGCGGAACCGACACAAAGCCGACGAAGCAAAACGGCCTGACAGCTCATTCAACGTACCTCGTACGACTATGAATCTATGTCAATCACAAGGATACGGGCGGAAACCTAAATACGGGATTAACCCCTTTCGGCTTCGGGAGATGCATCGGGTGCAGGAATCGAAACCGTGAATGTGCTGCCAGTGGCATCGGAACGTGTCAGCGCGATGGAACCTTGATGCGCTTCGGCAATCCAGCGGCAGATGGCGAGCCCAAGGCCGGCGCCGCCGCTAGCACTGTCCGATGCGGTGCGGGACTGGTCGGCACGAAAGAACCTTTCGAAGACGCGCGACTGCAATTCCTGAGAAATGCCCGGACCAGTGTCGCCGAAAGTAATCAGATAGTGATTGCCGACGCGTTCGCAGGCAACGGAAATCTTGCCGCCAGCGGGCGTGTACTTGATGGCGTTGTCGAGCAGGTTGAGAAACAAGCGGCGCAGTAAGCCCTCGTCCGCGAGGACGGGCAGCTCCGCGGAAGGCGCGCAATGAAGCGCGATATTTTTCGCCTGCGCCAGAGTGCGACAGTTGTGCGAGCAGTCGGCAACGAGTTCGTCGAGATAAAACTGCGATTTCGAAAGCGGCAGCTGACCAATATCGGCGCGGGTTAATGTGAAGAGATCTTCGACAATTTTTTTCAGGCGCAGAGCCTCTTTGCGCAGAATTTCCAACGACTCCCGATATTCCTTTGGATCGCGGTCCGATTTCGCGAGCGCGACTTCCGCTTCGCCGGTGAGAATCGCTACCGGCGTGCGGAGTTCGTGCGATGCGTCGGCGACAAACTTTCGCTGCAGCGCGAAGGATTCTTCGAGGCGATCGAGCACGCGGTTGAAGCTGGCGGCGAGACGGCCGAGCTCGTCGTTCGCGTTCTTGACGGCGAGACGGTCCTGCAGATTTGTCGCGCCGATGCGTTCGGCCTGGTCGCTCATCGTAGCAACCGGAGAAAGGCTGCGACGCGCAAGAAAATAGCCACCGAGGCCCGCAAGCAGAACGGCGAGTGGGATCACGAGCGCATAGGTTTGACCCAGTGCGGCGACGAACTCCTGCTCGCTCCGCATGGATTGAAGCGCGACCACTACGTACGTTTTTCCGTCCGCGACGAACGTTCGAGCGAAGCCGCGATACAACCGGCCGGAAGCGGTGAGCGTTCGGAACGGTCGCCGACGACGATTCGAAACAGCAGTCGCACGCTCGCGCAGCTCGGTATACCTCGGCATTTCCGAATCGAGAAGAGCGGGGCTGACGGGCGAAGCCAGAATCAAAGTTCTTTGCGAATCGAAGACGGAAAACGTGGTTTCGCGATAGCTATGCTCCTGAATCGCTTCACGGACAGCGTCCTTGAAATCTTCGGCACCGTGCGAATCGCGGAGTTCCGCTTGAACGGTTGCAAGAAAAGCGCTCGAGATGTCTTCAAGAGAAGCGTCGATTCGGTGGATGGAGTTTTCACGGAGAAGGAAGTAAGTGGCGATCGCGAGCACGAGGAGCACGCCCGCAACAGCGGCGGCATGCCAAAACGTCAGCCGAGCGCGAAGCGAATTAACCATGATGTTTCTTGGCCGAGGAATTCCCGCGCGGGGATTCGATCTTGCCCTCATGGTCCGGCGACAGGAGATAACCCGAGCCGCGACGCGTGTGCAGCAGTGGTTTGTTTGGGGCGGCATCGATTTTGCGGCGCACGCGGTTGATATAAACTTCGATTAAATTTGAAAACGGGTCGAAATCTTCGTCCCACACGTGTTCGGCGATTTCCGCGCGGCCGACGACCTTCCCCGCATTGCGCACTAAAAACTCGATGAGGGAGTATTCTTTCGCAGTGCAGACGATTGGTTTCCCCGCGCGAGATACGTTTTGCCCGACAGTATCCACAACAAGATCGGCGACAGCGATTTTTGCCGGCCGCAATTCCCCGGTTCGCCGCAGCAAGGCTCGCATGCGAGCGAGCAATTCACCGAATTCGAATGGCTTAGTTAAATAGTCGTCCGCCCCGCTATCCAGGCCGCTAATTCTGTCGTCGACGGCGTCTCTTGCAGTCAACATCAGGATGGGAACGCGCTGCCCAGATTTGCGAAGCTCACGGCAGACGGCGAAGCCATCCAGCACGGGGATCATCACGTCGAGAAGGATGAGGTCATAGGTGTTGATTGCTGCCTGATAGAGAGCGTCGTCACCGGTAGTTGCAACGTCGACGGCATAAGCCTGTTCCCGCAGTCCTTTTGCAACGAATCGCGCGATGCGGACGTCGTCTTCGACAAGGAGAATTCGCATGGGAGCATCATACAGCGTCGTCGGGTTCCTCGAGAAAACAGGAATTCGTAAAGAGGCGCGCAGAATTTAGCTTCCGTATTTAGCTTCCATTCATCTTGGAAAGAATAGAAAGAAAGCGGTATCGTGGACCGGTGTCCTCTTCTGGTTGATTTAGAAAATTGGAAATCAAGTGCGGGGAGATTGCGGATGAACAAGAAATTGCTTGCGAGTTTGGGCTTGGGAATTTTGGCGGTCGCCGGCGCGACGCTGCTGAACGCTCGACCAGCGGCAAAACCGAGCGCGTCCGGATATACCGTGGCGAAAACGATTTCGATTCCCGGTGAAGAAGGTTGGGACTATGTGGGCGTAGACAGCGGCGCGCGACGCGTTTACGTCTCGCACGGATCGCATGTTGTGGTGCTCGACGCGGATACCTATGCGATCGTTGGTGACATTCCCGATACGGCAGGCGTACACGGAATCGCGGTAGCTCCCGATTTGGGACGGGGATTCACGAGCAACGGCCGCGCAAACAACACGACGTTTTTTGATCTGAAGACACTAAAAGCGATCGGCACGTACCCAACCGGCACGAATCCCGATGCAATCCTGTATGAGCCGGTGACAAAGCGCGTGTTCACGTTCAATGGGCGGAGTCAGGACGCCAGCGTTTTGAGTGCCGCGGATGGAACCTCGCTGGGAACGATCGCGCTCGGCGGAAAGCCGGAATTTCCGGCAGCCGACGGCAAAGGAACGATTTACGTAAATATCGAAGACAAGTCTGAGTTAGTGCATCTCGACGCTCAGAAGCTGACTGTGCTCCACCGCTGGCCGCTGGCTCCGTGCCAGGAACCATCGGGCCTCGCGATGGACACGCAAAGCCGCCGTCTGTTCGTCGGTTGCGACAACAAGATGATGGCGATCGTGGATGCAGATTCAGGGAAAGTCGTTGCGACCGTGCCGATTGGAGAAGGCGTCGACGCGAATGGGTTCGACCCAGAGACGAAATATGCGTTCGCTTCGACGGGCGATGGCCACCTTACAGTGGTGCATGAAGACAGCGCGGACAAGTACACCGTCGTGGAAAATGTCGTGACGAAAAAGAGCGCGCGGACCATGGGGCTCGACTTGAAGAAGCACACGGTGTTTCTGCCATCTGCGGAATTTGATGCGCCCGCAGCGGGCGAGCGCCGTGGGAAGATGAAGCCCGGCAGTTTCGGAGTGATCGTGGTTGAAAAGCACTAAGACCGAATTCTGGCGATTTACAGAAAAACGCCGCGCGGATTATGCCGTGCGGCGTTTTTTATTTCAGCTAGCGGGCAAGGGCCGAGCCGCCAGCCTATGCGCGACATCGGAAGGTTATGTATAATCAGGGCGTAGTTGCAAAGAGCGGGCGTCGTACAATGGCAGTATAGAAGCTTCCCAAGCTTCGGACGTGGGTTCGATTCCCATCGCCCGCTCCAGAAATTCCTTTGTCTTCGAATAAACAACAATTAATTGTGCGCGGTTTGTCGTCGCGGGCGCCGGAATCCGGCACTACTGGCGGAGGTCACGATGCGGGATCGTAGAAACCTGGCGCGGAAAAGCCTTCGGAGCAGCAGGCTTTGAAGTGGCACCAAGCTTCATCGAAGGATCGCCGAAGAGAATCCAGGTGCGGCGAACGTCGCGGTCGGCAGTTTGCGATTTCGCCAGCAGAATTGCCTGGCCCAAGGGCAGCGTTGGTTGCACCGCGAGAATTTGTATCAGGCTTTGATTCATGCCCGCCTGCGGCCCCGCATCGGTGAATCCGGATGAAGCCCACACGGCCACGCCGCCGCCGTTGGGAGCAAGCAAGAGGCTTTCGGCAAGGCTCTGCGTGTAGACGTCCTGGAAGAAGCCGTTGAGGCAATCCATCATCAGGAAAACGGGCAAACGGTTTCCGTTCTGCAATGTAGTGGCGTCTTGATTGTCGAGCAAGTCGTTGAAGGACCACTGTTCGACGGAGCCGTGTCCGAGATAGTCAACCAAGACCTGGCCGCGGTTGATGGAATCGAGAATCTGCTGTTTTGCGGCAACCTGGGAGAGATCGTTGCTCAGAATCTTGGTGACGCTGAAGGATTTTTGCAGCGTTCCAGCGACGGCGTTCGCGGTCGTCGAAAAGTCCGCGCCGATATTGCCGTCGGCGACGACCAATCCCTGCGTCGTCCAATCACCGGCGTATTGGCCGCTTTCGTAGCTAACAATTTTTGCGACGACCAGATTCGCGTCGGCAGCCGTGCGTACCGGCAATCGTCCAATTGGAATTGTGCCGAAACCGGTTTGTGTGAAATCCGTGAACCAATCGTCCGACGCGGTCTTCAGCGCCGCGGTATCAATCAAGCGTGTAGGCACAAAATCAAAATATCCGAAACCGAGATAATTTCTCGGATCGAGCGACGCGTCTCCCACCAGCAAAATCGATTGCGGCTTGATTCGCCAGGATGTGACGGCGTGCTGCAAGAAGGCGCGCACGGCAAACGGCGAGCGTTCGCTGTAATGAAATGCGTCATAAATCTCATCAATGCTGACGACTTTTACGCGATGACCCTGACTCCGACGCAGTTGCACCAAGGGCTCCAGGCTTGCCGCGAAATCCGGATGCGTGATGATGACTACGTCCGCTCCTTCTTCCCTGTCGAGCAACGCGGGTGAAGGGCGGAACGCGACTGCGGACGGAGCGGCAACCTGAACCGCGGAAAGCGCGAGCAAAACGTGCGGCTGGCCGGACCAGGCAGCTCCGGGAACGACGAAATCAACCGACGCTCCCTGCGCTGAGAGGTTCACGCGTCCCTGAACTTGTTCCACGGAAAGCGGATCAGTGACGTCGAACACGCGGATCGACGAATTTGTGAAACCCGTGACGGTCACGTGCTCGCCGGGCGCAGCATCGAGACTCAGCAGATTGGAATCAGCCACAAATGCGCGTGGATAGTGCAGCACGATGCTTTGCACCAGGCTGACGTCGTTGTCGCCATCTTGCGCGGTCAACATCACGGCGTTCGTGCCGTCGATCAGCAAGCTTGGATTGAAGACAAACGTCGACTTGCAATTCGCCTGATTGGAAAAATTGACGCTTCCGACGAATGTGCCATTGAGCGTTACCGAGACGCTGTGCGTCTGCTGATCAGTCACGCCTTGCAGTGTCACATCGAGCGAAGCCGCGCTTCCCGCGGCGACAAGGTGTGAGATCTGGAGATCTTGCTCGACCGGCGCGCTGGTTACGATTGCGCCGAAGAAATTATCTTGATCTTCGCCGTTGAGCAGCGCGGCAAAGTAAGTAGTACGGTCTTGGATCGTCGCGGCGGCCGGGAAACTGGTCGCTTCCTGAACGCTGCGGGCCACCGGTGCCATCTCAATTCTCTTTCCGAGTTGATTGCCCCAGACGAGCAAATACGCACGTGTGTCTGTGAATGGCGTGTCCACCCCAGTTCCATAAAATTCAATCGCTGCGTTCGGTCCAAAACTCCCCGTGTCCGCGCCCTGAATCAAGATGGGCTGCTCAACGCCTTCGGCGAACAATTGAAGCGTGCGAGCGTTCGCTCTCGGATCCATACCGGCCGCGATCAGTTGCGGCTGCGTAACGCGATACCAGCCTTCTTGCTTGACCGAAATTTTTACCGCGGGTAATCCGGCGACAGAGGAATTGCGGACCCGCGACAATGCCGCGTCCACGGTTGGCAAAACGCTCGAACGCACGACAGGCGCAGCGACGATGCCCGGCGTGGATGGGCGCAATTCGTTCAAGTGCACGAGCAACGGAGCGGCCGAAACAGTTGCTGATGTGACCAGCGCGGATTCGATCTGCGCGGGCCCGTGTTGAATCTTCGAACCGTTCAGATCGACGTCTTCGAGCCAGTAGTTGGCACCCGCTTGAAATGGCGCTGGATCAAGCCACTGATACGTTTTTGCGGCGTGCTGTGGCCGTCCGCCACGCAAAACAAGCGCGGAGCCGGCAATCAACGATGCGTTTAATTTGTGCTGCCCAGCCTGGTCTTCGCGATATACGTTGAACCCGAGGTTCCGCACTTCTTCCCGCGTTTTCCACTCGATGAGCGCGGTGCCATTTTCTTGCGGGATTACGCGGAACGACACAAGCTGCACGGCGGTTGGCGCCTGAATCGTCGTCACTACCGTGGAACTGTTGTTCGTAAGATTTGGATCGCCAGTGGTAGCGCTGACGGTCGCGGTGTTTGTTGCGGTCGTCGCGGAACTGAACGTTGACGCTGTGACGTTAATCGTAACAATCGCGAGTCCGCCGACATTGATAGAGCCGAGCGAGCAGCTGACCGTTCCGCCGCTTTGCGAACAGGTTCCTTGCGTCGTCGAAACAGAGTTGTACGACACCTGTGCCGGCAAAGGGTCACTTACGGTGACGCCTAACGCCGTTGCGGGCCCGTTGTTTCGAATTTGAAGTGTGTAGACAAGGTTCGTTCCCTGATCGACAGGCTGCGGCGACGCGGTCTTCAATATCGAAAGGTCCGCTTGTGACGGAGAAGCGACTACGGTGGAGGCCGACGCGCTGTTGTTCGAAGAGATTGGGTCGCCGGTTACGGAACTTACCGCCGGGTTGTTCGAAATGACTGTGCCAGACGCAGTGCCCGCCGTGACTTTCACGACGAGTGGAAAACTCGCCGTCGTATTGGCCGCCATTGTGACGGCATTGCAGGTAATCGCGCCCGTCCCGCCGACGGCAGGCGTAGTGCAAACCCATCCAGCGGGTTGGCCAAGAGAAACGAATGTCGTGTTGGCTGGAACGGTTTCCGTGAATTGGTCCGTTGCTGCGGCAAGCGGACCGTTGTTGGTCACGGTCTGCGTAAACGTGATGTTGTTGCCGGCCAGGACAGGATTCGGCGAAGCAGAAGTTGAAACCGCGAGATCCGTTTGTGTGGCTCCTGCGACCGTGACTGTTGCGCTCGCAGTATTGCTGTTTGGATTGGGGTCGGCAGTAACGGAATTGATCGAAGCTGTGTCAGTGATAACGGTGCCTGACGTAACGGCTGCACCGACTTTGAACACTGGCTGGAAGGTCGCAGATCCTCCCGCTGCCAGAGTCGAAATCGTGCACGTGATGGTCCCGGTCGCGCCCACTGCCGGTGTTGAACACGACCAGCCAGCTGGAGTGCTGAGCGAAACGAATGTGGTATTAGCGGGGACACTTTCCGAATAGCTGATGGTCGAAGCCGAGGACGGTCCCGCGTTTGTAACGAGATGGGAAAATGTGACGTTCTGGCCCGCAGCGACCGGATTCGGCGAGCCGGTGTCGTTCACCGTCAAATCTGCTCCGCCGGCGGCAGTAACGATTGTCGTCACGGTCGCCGAGTTGTTGCTGAGTTGCGGGTCGGCGGTTCCGGAGGTTACGGAAGCCGTGTCGGTAATCTGCGTCTGGTTTGGTGTGCCGCCATTCACCTGGACGGCGACTGTAAACGTGCTGGACCCCGCGTTGGCGATGAAGGGATTGGTGCAGGAAATATTCCCGGAAGCGCCGACAGCGGGCGTGGTGCACGACCAACCGGAAGGCACGGTAATCGACTGGAAATTGGTATTAGCCGGAATCGCTTCGCTGAATACTGCATTCACGGACGCGGACGGTCCGTTGTTGGTCACGACTTGGGTGTAGGTAATGTTGTTGCCGGCAACGATCACGGAAGGCGAACCGGCATTGGTTACCGAAAGATCCGCGGAAGCGCAATACGCGCCGGGTTGCGTGCCGGGAGTCTGCGTAATTGTGTAAGTCGTGTTTGTGAAGCCCGCCGCGCCGACCGTCGCGCCATAAGGATCGAGCGCCGTCGTCGAGGCGCCTGGGGAACCTCCCGTCACAATTGCGGCTGCCGCTGCGCCGGAAAGAAAAATCGCGCCGCCTCCTCCGCCGCCACCAGCCCCGTGTCTTGCTCCGGGGAATGGGGTGCCTGGAGCTTGGGAAGGCCACGTATCTCCGCCGTTTCCTCCGGTGGCGATTACCGTTAGACCGCCCAAGCCGCCGCTGTTCGCAAGGACGCGAATCGATCCTCCAGCTCCGCCACCGCCAGCGCCATCATTCTCTTCATCCAATGCTGTCGCGCCATTTGCGGTGATCGTGCCCGTACCGGTGATCGAGCCGGCGTGCATAATGACGATTCCGCCACCCGGTGCGCCACTGCTGTAAATTCCCGTGCAATTTGCACCGCAACTGTTGTTACCGGTCTGGGTCGCGTCGCTCCACCAACTGCCGTTGTTGGTGGTGCCCGCACCGCCGCCACCGCCCAAAATCATGGAACTGCTCGTTCCTGGGAACGCAGAACCGCCAAATCCACCGACGATGCCGGCACTATTCCACCCGAAGCCGCCCTGACCGCCGCTTCCGCCGTTGCCACCGCCACCGCCGCCGCTATTTTGGTCATTGGCGGCAGGGTCCGCGTCCGTGGCGCCACCTCCCGCATTTCCCGGCGCGCCGCGTGCATAACTACCGTTGGGGTAACCTTCGACCCCCGTGTCGGTGGCAGTCTGCGCCTGAGTGGTGATGGCACCATTGACTACAAATTCAGGCGTTCCCGCGATACCTTCGCCCTTCGAAGCATTGGCTCCATTGGCAGCAAGCGTAACGTAATCGGTGGCCGCGCCTGTGCCGCCGGTGAGAATCTGGCCGCCTCCGCCACGAAAGCCCAGTCCATCTACTACGACGGTGCCGCCAAGCGTGAGTTGTGTTGCCACATCGACGGCGAGAACGCCTCCGGTCGCGCCGTTCCAGCTCATCGCGGTTAAGCCAGAACTCAGCGTGGCCGATGTGTATTGCGGCACGCGAATGACTTGATATGTCCTCTGGCCTTGAACACCCGCGTTGTACGCTGCGCTCGTGTAAGTGTTTAAGAGGCCGCCGGTCGGACCGGACGCCGTAAAGTTCAGCGTCCCGCCTGTCACCGGCACTGCATTCGTTGCAGTTACGAATTCAAAGTTTCCGGAGTTGTTCAGATTGGTCCAGCCCGTGGCGGGTTCTCCCGGCGTGCCATGGCCGTAAGAACTCGTGTTGGTGGAGTTGATCGCAGCATCCTGCATCTGAATGATAAGAAGAAGATCGTTGATGGCGATCGCAGTCTGTGCGCCGCCGGCGGCAGCGGCACCTAGTTTGACCGACGTAGCCCCCGCAGCTGCGGTACCCGCGGCAGACGGCGGGTAATAGGCATTCACGATGCCAGTGATGGTGCCACCAGCGCCATCTTTGCCAGGCGATGCGCAGACAAGCGGCTGTACAACGGTCATGGTCGTAGCACTATTGTTGCTGGCCACCGGATCCGTCGTCGTGGAACTGACGGTCGCTGAGTTGGTAAGTGTTCCTGGGTTGTTGGGCGTTGTCAGGCTGACCGTGACGGTAACGCTGCTGCCGTTGGTGACCGTTCCAAAATTACAAGTGACCGTCGTTGTTCCGGAGCAAGAGCCCTGTGTGGTGGTGAAGCTCGATGCCGTCGTTCCGGTCGGCAGTGTGTCAACAATCTTCGCGTTGGCCGCATCTACCAGTCCCAGATTTTGCACGACCATCGTATAAGTAAGGTTGGAAGAGATGAAAACCGGCGTCGGCGACGCGATCATGGTTACTGCAAGGTCCGCGTCAGCGGCGTTCTCGACAAGCAGGGAGGAAGTGGATGCATTATTTGTGGGATTCGGATCTGCGGTAGTGGAAGTCGTGTCGGCCGAATTGAGGATGACCGTTCCAAATGCAGTCGTGTTGTTTACGTTCACTACGATGGTGAATTTTGCGACTGCGCCACTCGGAAAGTTATTCGCGTCGGTACAAAGAATCTGCCCCGTGGACACGGGCGTGTTGCAACTCCATGAGCCTCCCGCGTCCGGCGTGACGGTAACGGAGACGAACGTGGTGTTGGGAGGCGTCTGCTGATAGACGACCGCATTCGCGGCGCCGTTCGCTCCGTTGTTGGTGAGAGTCAAGGTGTAGGTGACGTTCGAGCCGGGGGCCACGACGCTCGGGCTGACAGTTTGGGTGAGCCCCAGGTCAGCAGAATTGACCGTCACGTTAACGGAAGCGGAGTTGTTGGCCGGTGTTGGGTCCGTCGTCGAAGATGCAATCGAAACCGTCTGCGCGATAACCGTATTTCCCGGAGTGTTGGTGTTGACGGCGACGATGATTGAGAACGTCGCTGTGCTCGCGTTCGCCATATTCGCGCTTCGCGTGCAAGCAAGAGTACCGGTGCCACCCGCAGCTACGCCGGAGCAATTCCAGGTTCCGTTACCGCCAGTTCTCGTGAAGGAGACAAATGTAGTGTTGGCGGGAATCGCCATCGTGACCGTTGGCGTCGTCGCGGTGTTCGGGCCGTTGTTGATTACAGTGACGGTGTAGGTGATTGTTCCGCCGGGCGCAACGGGGTTTGGCGCTACCGTGTCCGCTGTGACCGCAAGATCAGCCTGCGCAGCAGCGGGCACCGCAGATCCCGCGATTCCAATGCCAATGGAGGCGATTAGAAAAGCGGTCATAAACAATTTGCGCGCTTTCAATCTTCGTCCGGCGGCGGCTTTGAATCTCCGCGCCATGGAATTGCAAAAATGGCTTAGGCGAGCGAACGCGCCGAACGCCGAATGGCCAATTCCCTGTCGCTCAATTGAAACCGCGGTTCCGAGAAACTCGGATGCCGGAAGATCACATTCCAACCCTGAATCGCCGCGTGTGACTGCGGCTCGGCCATCCTCAAATGTCTCGGCAATCCGGTGCAGCTTCAACCCATCCGAAGTTTTTGCAAGGACGATGTCTCCTTTGCGATTGTTTCTTCCAATCGCGCGGGAAATTTCGACGACGTCGCCATCCTGAATATTGGGCGCCATGCTCTCGCCATGCGCGCTCATGCGGACGTGATAGCCCTGTTCGAGCACGGCCTCGCACATGGCGAGGAATCCCTTCGAATTTCTGAGCTGCGTCTTCTCAAGCTGCACGCAAAATCTCCTCGATCGCTGAATCGTCGGGACGAAACCGGAACCGCGCAACCGGCAGAGCGGAGACCATCTTTTCAACAAAAGACAAAGTCTCCCGGAGCGAAACCGCGCTGTGGTGCGGCACGAACACGCGCGTAAAAATCTCGGCAGCCGCTTGTCCGCTTTGCAGCGGAATAATTTCGTTCTCGGCTCCGTGTTGCAGCAGAAAAATCTGGTGAATCGGCGAGCTTGCTTGTGCCGCGAGCCCCGCGTCGCCATGCCACGGAGTTCCGTACATGTAAGTGACGCCATCATGCATGCGCACGATGATTCGGTCGTCGCTCAAAACGCGTGCACCGGGCTGCTTCAGCCACAATCGGGAACTGGTGCTCTTTCCCGCGCCAGAATGTCCGATGAAGAGTCGGCCGGTTCCGTCCGCCGTCACGACGCCGCAGCCATGAACCTCGATGCCCTCGCCGCGGGAGATTCGGTGAATCATCAAAAGTTCATCGAGAGGGTATTCGAGGGGATAGACCGGAACGTCAGTCGCAAAATAACGACGGAGCAGCAAGACACGGCCGCGGGAATAGTCGCTGCTGAACCACGCGTATTTATAAGGCTCCGCGCCCAAAAAGTCCGTCTGAAAATAGAAGCCGGTTCCACCGTGTTCCGAATACGCGGACCACAAGCCGCCTGAATCGAAGGCAGCTTTGCCATTCGGCAACGGAATGCCGTCGGTCCAAGAGACATTTACTTCCACATCGCATCTCGTACCGGCTGCGGTCTCGAACTCCAGGACGCTTCCATCCAGCGCCAATTGCAAATCCGGATCGTTGCTGGACATGCCGAAAGAAATTCCTCCGACCGAATATGCAATTCGCGGGGCCGGCGAGTTTGTAATCGTAGAAGCGGATTCGCTAAGGAAGTGAGAGTTCATGTTCGGACTCACGACCCAATCGTGCGGCACGAGAGATTTGTGCATGAACCTGCAACGGGTCCGGCCGAACCCGCAATCTTACAATGGCCAAGCACGGCTTCTTCGGGACGCAGACTTACTGCGGTCACTTTCGGCGGGTTGTAGTCTTCCCGTTCTGGCGATTTCTTCAGGTTGTCTTGCTCTTGCACTGGTCTATTTCTCTTTCCCTATCCGTGCTGCACACCGCAGGAACCGCAACCGGCGGCTTCGCCGAAATTCTGAGACTGCAAAACGGGCAAAAGGGCCGTGGAACGAAGTGCGGGCGTCCAACTGCCAACGTCGATTTGCTTTCCGGTAATGCGGTCCGCCGACCGAATCAGGTCCGCGTGAAACGTTCCACCATCGCAGCAGGGACAATCGCCGTGCTCGGGCACGTCTACGCCCAGTGCATAGGCGCGGAGATGGGCCACCTGGCAAAGAAAGTCGACGGGCGACTCAGGGTCGCCGGCTTCCAATTCGCCATTTGCAGGGCACATGCTGCAAAGCGATTGCAGCCTGCAGTCATCGCAACGCGTGGCGCGAGTTTTTGCCTTCGTGCGCGTGTTCAACAAAAAGGAGTTCCAGCCGTCTTGAAACGAGCCAGTCCGCCAGGAGTACGTCTCCTGCTGCGAAATCACGCAGATGCTCATGTTTCCGTAAGGGTCGATTGCACACGAGCGAAGGCCACCCCCGCAGAAGTAAACGTGGTCGGGGTTCCGATCTTCGTGCGAGGTTCCCTGCAGGTCGTGAGTGGCCAGACGCCGGTACTCTTCGCGGCGCTTCGTTTCATGGAAGTCGAGAGCCACTACTTCTTCGGGCGAGAGCCGTACTGCGAGGGGGCTCGCGGAACAGTCGATGCGCGGGTTGACGAGCGGGTCAAATTTGAACTCGACGCCGAACTCTTCCTCGGCCATTCGCTTCATCTCATAGATTTCATGCCGGTTGACGGTCGTTGGTACCGTTTTCAGCTTGAGAGGGAGGCGGCGGTCCAGCAAAAGGTCGATTCCCTTGCGGCAACGGTCGTACGAACCCGGAATCTGCGTCAGCGCTTCATACGTTTCTTTGGTGGCGCCGTAAAGGGTGATTTCGATTGCAAACGGCCGCCATTCGGCCAACATGTCCGCAATCTTGGGTGTGATTAACGTGCCGTTCGTAAAGATTGTAACGAGGAAGCCGCGCTTCTTCGCTTCCTTATATATGTCCGGGAAATCTTTGCGGCCGAAAACCTCGCCGCCCGTGTAGAGAACCCACAAGCATCCAGCTTCGACCAATTCATCGAGAAGCTTGCAGTGCTCTTCGAAGGTCAGCTCGGCTTTTCTGGCCTCCTGATCGGCCATGGCCAGATTGTTGTAACAATGGAGGCACTCGAGGGGGCACCGCCGGGTGACCTCGATCGAGACCTCGACCGGAGTCCTCTTCCCCGCAAACTTCTGGTGAAGGTGGGCGCTAAACCGGTTGTAGTTCGTGACTTCCAATCGCTTCCTCGATCTCTCGTGTTTCGGCTAGGCGTGACTAGGGACGTGGGGACCGGCCGGAAATACCAAGCCCATCGCCAGAAGTTCCTTCAAGAATTCGTCTATATCCGTCTGGGCTCGTTCGAACGTGACCTCGTACTGGTCCACCACCCAGCGGGTCATGTCTTCCACACTCATTTCCTTTTCGAGAAGTTCCCAGAGCTCCGCCCCGAGTGAATTGAACGAGTAAATTGAGTCCAGGTCGCCAACGCCGCCCCGAATTGGCACGACCAGCGTCTCTTCTTCAATCTTCCGGCTCACGACGCTCCTGTTGCGAACAAAGACTTCCTGCTGCGACGTTGTTGTGCTCACAAAGCCTTCCTGCGAAGCCAATAGGGTTGGGACAAAAATAAGCGTTTTCTAAGAGTGTTTCATTGCGGCAGGTCCCGCAATGAACCGCCCTGTGTTGGTTAGTAGCTGATTCGGCACACTTTAGGGCTTAGTTTCAGGACAACTTCCGGCCAGAAAACCGTTGTGGCTGCTCGTCGTGACAACTCACACTTGAATCACTATGCGAGCCTTTTCGACGATTTCAGCCGCAGTGATTCTTTGCCTTTTTGGGATTACGGCCGCCTCTGCGCAGGAAGTGTCTCAATTTTGTACAGCGACGCTCGCGCAGAACGCCACCGTGGGCGGGACTCACTTGAGCGAAGGAACGACGGTCTTCGCGGGAGAACGCCTTGTCACGGGAGACGGTGGGCAGGTTCGGGTTCAGTGCGGCGGAGTTCGTTTGGCTCTTGCTGACAACAGCGCGATGAGGGCATTTCAAGCAGGTACTAAAACCATCGTCGAACTGGAGCACGGTACCGTTACTTACGCGACTCCGGGGCACTCTGAAGACCTCTCGATTTACAGCCTGGACATTCGCGTCATTCCTGTGACCTCTCAACCCGCGATGGGCCAGATCAGTTCCCCATCTCATTGCCAAATCTCTGTGAGGCCTACAAAGAGTTCTGCGACCGTTACGTCAGGGCGGGAAACCAAGGAAATTGAAGAATCGAAGAGCTACGAGGTAACTGCGGAAGAAGGAGTCGATTACCGCGACGACTGGAAACCCGTCCTGACGGACTATCCCGAATATCCTCGCGATGCGGACTACCATCACTCTCACGGGCACGTCGCTTGCGCGGCGGCTTACGCAAACCAATCGGGAAGAGCGCCGAGGCCTCCGGCCGGCACTGGCCATTTCAAGTTGGTCGCGATTGGCATTGCTGTGGTCGTTATCTCAATTCCTGTGGATGAAGCGCTAGAAAGCCCGTCCAAACCGTAGCGCAAAACTCTCTCCACGGCCTATTTGTCCTTTGCACAGCAGCAAACGCGTGGTTCATTGACGCGCCCCCCTCGCTTCGATAGCGTCTGAAGTGGCTGGAAACGTACACGCGAGATATGGCGTGGGTATCTCGTGCGCGAACCCGAGAGGTTGCAGGACCATGCGCGCGACAGAAAATTCTCAAAGGCGGAACCCGGTGGCGAATCCCATCATCACTCTGACGACCGACTACGGCACCAACGATCATCTTGTCGGCACGATGAAAGGCGTCATCCTCAAAATCAATCCGGACGTCACCATCGTGGACATCACGCACAACGTGACTGCATATGATTTGCTCGATGGCGCCATGGCTATCGGCTCGGCTTACTCCTATTTTCCGCCGAAGACGGTTCACGTGGTGGTCGTCGACCCTAGTGTCGGCACCGAACGTCGTCCACTCCTTGCCAGCGCACAGAGCCAGTATTTCATCGCACCGGACAATGGCGTCCTTTCCATGATTTTCGAACGCGAAGAGAATGTGGTCGTGCGACACGCCAACGTCGAACACTATTATTTGAGCCCACTCAGCAAGACGTTTCATGGCCGGGACGTGTTTGCCCCGGTCGCCGCCTGGCTGACCAAAGGCTGGCAAACGGCGAGCATGGGCGACGAAATTACCGACTATAAGAAATTCTCCATGCCCAAGCCAAAGGCTGCGGATGGCGGCATGAAGGGTGTCGTGCTGCGAGTGGATGCGTTCGGAAATTTGATTACGAACTTCCGCGCCGAACATCTCGCGCAAAATGCACAACAAAACGGCAATTTCCAGATGCAGCTGGGCAGTCACAAGGTGGCGAAATTGGTTGATACGTTCGCACATGGCGCCGCCGGCGAGCCCATCGCTTACGTCGGCTCCAGCGGATTTGTTGAAATTGGAATTAATAAGGGAAGCGCAGCCCGCTCGCTGGCACTTGGCCGGGGCACGCCAGTCGTTCTCGCTACGAAGTAAGTTCTTTTCCTAAGTAGCAGCTGGGGCCGGTTGCTTCCGCCTGTGCCAATAACCGAGTGCCGCGAACAAAAGGATGGCAGGTACGCCGGTCAGTCCGCACGCGATAAAGAAAATGCCATAGCCGTGAATGAGGCCGTGTGTGGCGCTCAGGCTTTCGACCGTCGCGCCGGAAAACCCTTTTAAGATCTTTCCCAGCCATGCATAGGTTGAACTCAAAAGCGCATATTGCGTAGCGGTGTATCCCAAACTGGTGAGACTCGACATGTACGCCACAAGCGCAACGCCTGCAAAGCTTAGGCTGAAGTTGTCGCCTGCCATAACGAGAGCGAAGAGGCGAATACTCAAACCCGCGAACGCAAGAGTCGCAAATGCGGCAGTCGCGGCCGCCTGTAAAATACCCCCGATGATGAGCGCGCGCATGTAGCCGAGCTTTAACGAGCAGTATCCGCCCGCGGCGATGCCTGCAAACGTAGCAATGAGTCCGATGGAGCCCCGGATCGCGCCGACGGTTTGCTTCGCAAGGCCGAGATCGTGATAGTAGGGATTGGCCATCGGGCCCATCATGAAGTCCGGTATTCGGTATAGGCTGATGGCCGCTAACATCAGCAGCGCGAGCCAGCCATGTACGCGGAAGAAAGCGATGAACGGTCCCACAACGGCGTCGAAAAAACGCTTCCAAAGCGGCGTTTCGTGCTCATTTTTATGCACGACCACATTCGTGCGCTCAGGTTCTTTTGCAAACCAGGTCGCAATCATCCCAATGGTCATACCCACGCCGTAGATGCCATACGACATACGCCAGCCCACCGTCGCGGCCACGATAAGGATCAGGGAATCCGCAGTGAGGAGCGCCAGACGGTAACTGAACTGATAGGCTGACGCGAAGAGCCCTTGCTCCTCTCCGTCCTCCGCCGATTCAATTCGCCAGGCATCAACCACAATGTCCTGCGTCGATGAAGCAAATGCGACGACAAGCGCAAGAGCGCCAAGGCGGCCAAGCCCCATTTTCGTGCCAGCGCCACCCATGGCGCAAAGCGCCATCCCGACGACGATCTGCGAAAACAACATCCAGCCTCGCCGGTGCCCAAGTCGCTTAAACAAAGGCAAGTCCACGCGATCAATCAAGGGCGCCCAAAGAAATTTCAGGGAATAGGCAATGCCCACCCAGGAAAGAAAACCGATCGCAGTCAGGGAGGTGTGTTCATCGCGCAGCCAGTAGCCGAACGTATTGCCGACCAAATAAAAGGGAAGGCCGGATGAAAACCCGAGCAACAACATCGTTAGCGTTTTGGGCCGCAGGTAGTCGGCGATCCGGTGCTTTTGCGGAATCACATCTTCATTCTGTGAGGGAGCCTCACAAAACTCAACGCTCATGCCACTTGATCTTGTCCATGCTTATACTCTGCCGGCTGCCCCAAATCGTCTTGAGTGCACATCTCTGAAAGCGCGACTGACAAAGTGTCCGCGCAGATAGGCCGCGAGTATGGGCGCCGAATGGCGATGGCCTGCACAAAATTATGGGGAAATTAGGAACCGCGAAGCGCCGATTTCGATTCCACGTTGCGAGCGGTGTCGCCGGAAGTCGGGCTCCCTCCCAGATTCTCGTCGTGCCGCAGAAGTTGAATTTTGACTCGCGCCACGCGCCGTCCATCCATCTCGACCACCTTGAACTGAAAATTGCCAAAGTCGAAGCTCTCTCCGCCCTTGGGAATGAAACCGAGTTGGTCGAGCACGAATCCACCGACAGTGGCGTAGGCCGGATCTTCGGGTAGCGCGATGTTGTATTGCGTATCGAGGTCGCGCACGCTAAGAGCGGCGTCAAAGACAACCGCTCCATCGGCCAGCGTCAGCGGCCTTTCGACCACGTCAAACTCGTCGTGAATTTCGCCAACAAGTTGCTCCAGAATGTCTTCCATCGTCAACAGGCCGAGTATGCTGCCGAACTCGTCCACAACGACGGCCATGGAAGTGTGCTTGGTGCGAAACTCGTTCAGCAATTCCGAGGCGGGCTTAGTCTCAGGGACGATCAAGAGTTCCCGCAGCACTCTCCGCAAATCGAACGGCGGAGCCGGAGCGCGCTCCTGCAAACGTTTCTCCCGGTCCAACAGCGCCCACATCACGTCTTTCACATGCACGAATCCCAGCATTTGGTCGATGGTTCCGCGATACACGGGAATTCGCGATCTTTGCGTCGTCGCAAAAACGCGCATTACTTGATCGATCGGAGCATCTATCGGCAAGACATGCATGTCCGGCCGCGACACCATAATCTCGCGCACTTGCACCTGGCCAAGCTCGATCGCACTCAAAATAAACTTTTCTTCGCCGGCCGCGAGCAATCCCCGCTCTCGCGCCTGCTGAATCTGCACCTGCAATTCTTCCGTCGAATGGGCAACGCCATGGCCGCCCGGCGTCGTGATTCCGAGCGCCCGAACGATCAATCCCGACATTCCCTCGAGGAAATCAATCGCCCAGCGAAACGTCCTCAAAAACCAGCGAAACGGCCGCGCTACCAGAAGTGCCACTCGCTCGGCGCGCGCAAGGCTCACCGTCTTCGGCACCAGTTCGCCGATTACCACGTGGAGGATGCTGAGAAGGATAAACGCACAGGAAAGCGCCAGTGCGTGCGCCAACAGCGCGGACTTGCTTGCCACAGTTCCCGGCCAGACGCTCTGAAAAAATACGGCAAGCGTCGCTTCCCCCAGTGCTCCGAGCGCCAGGCTGGCGATCGTAATCCCCAGTTGTACGCCGGACACGACCCGGTGCAGGTCGTGCAGCAACTCTTCAATGATTTTCGCGCTGCTGTTGCCACGCGCAACCAGTTGCCGGACTCGCGAAATTCGCACGGCCACGAGAGAAAATTCCGTCGCGGCAAAAAAGCCATTCAAAGCGGCGAGCGCGATCACCCCAATCAGACGGACAAAGAACATTCGCGGATTGTTCTCCTCCGCAAATTGTAGCAGCACTTCCCTGCCTGCAGTTCTCTCGCACACGACTCTGCTTGGTTGCACGACCGAACCGCGTCCTCTAAACTCGTTTTCTCGCCTTTGCGACCCGGAGCTTACTTGCTACGCATGCTGCGCATCGTTGGTTGGTTGCTCACAATCGTTCTCTTGATCGGCGGTTTTGGGATTTGGTGGTTTGTCTATCGCGCGCTCCCGCAAGTCGATGGAACTCTGTTTCTTCCCGGCCTGAAGTCAGCAGTCACCGTCGAACGCGACATTTGGGGCGTTCCTCATATTCGCGCCGGCTCGCTCAGCGATCTCGTCGAAGCGCAAGGCTACGTGATGGCGCAAGATCGCTTGTGGCAGATGGATCTGCTCCGCCGAGTCGGTCGCGGCCAGCTCTCGGAAATCTTTGGACCTGACCTCGTAAAGATCGACACGCAATTCCGTACGCTTCGAATCGGTGCCGCCGCCGACCGCGAAACCACGACGCTTGACAACGAATCCCGCGAAACATTGGAAGCCTATGCGCGCGGGGTCAACGCATTCCTCGATCAGCATCGGAGCAATCTTCCCCTCGAGTTCAAACTGCTCAAATACAAGCCCACTCCGTGGAAGTCGGCCGATTCTCTCGTCATCGCCGGCTACATGTATCAGACCCTCACAAATACTTGGGAGTCCGACCTCGACCGCGCAAAAGTCGTCGAACGTGTCGGCAACGATCGCGCCAAAGATCTTTTTTCCCAGGACGCCGCGATGGACCACTTCGTAGTCGGCGACCCAAACGCCAACGACCCGGGCTCGCAACAATCCGGCCGCAATCCCGACGACGAAGACGATGACGACGACATGGTTCCCGACACCGTCTTAAAAGCGGGTACCACGGCTCCGTCATCTCCAAATTTCGCAGACCTGACATCCGCGCTCGCGCCCGCCGTTGAATCCTGGATTCGCGAATCGCAACTCGACATTCGCCGCGCTCTTGGCAGCAACAATTGGGTTGTCAGCGGCGCGTACACCGCAACCGGCAAACCACTTCTGGCGAATGACACGCACCTCGAACTCACTATCCCGCCGATTTGGTACGAAGCACATCTCACGGCCCCCGGCTGGAACGTCAAAGGTTTCACGCTTCCCGGTGGCCCGCTCGTCGTCATCGGTCACAACGATCGCATCGCGTGGGGTTTCACCAACAACGGCGCGGACGTCGAGGACCTTTATAGCGAAACATTCAATCCATCAAACAGCGGTGAGTACCGCGTCAAGGGAGAATGGAAAAAAGCGGAGATTGTCGACGAAACAATTCAGGTAAAGGGCCAGTCCGACGAACATGTTCGTGTGGTCGTCACGCGCCATGGTCCTATTGTTCGCCGCGAAGGCGACAAGGCCTACGCTCTTCGCTGGACCGCGACCGAACCGGGCGGCCTCTCCAACAGTTACTTCTATCTTGGCAAGGCACAGAACTGGAATCAGTTCCGCGACATTCTGAAGAAAGTTTGGGGCCCCGCGCAGAATGTCGTCTACGCCGACATTGACGGAAACATTGGCTACGTCATGGGCGCACGCGTTCCACTTCGAAAGAAGGGCTTTGGCGAAGTTCCCGTGCCCGGCGACACCGACGACTACGAGTGGACTGGCTACATTCCATTCGATCAGCTTCCGCAAATTCTGAATCCCGCGTCCGGATTGATCGTCACTGCGAATGCGCGCGTTGTCGGCCCCAAGTACAAGCCGTATCTCACCGACGATTGGGAAGAACCCTATCGCACCGCGCGCATCTACGATCTCTTGCACGATAAGCACGACCTTCGTCCCACGGACATGCTCAAAGTGCAAACCGATACCTACAGCTTTCCTGACGCATTCGTTGGCGAACAACTTGTCGCCGCTGCCCGTGCTGTCGCACCGAAAGACGACCGCACCAAACAACTCATCGCCGCGACAAAAGATTGGAACGGCATCGCCTCGATCGATTCGCCGGTGGCGCCGTTCCTCGGCTTCACGCGGCAGGAGGCGCTTCGCCTGATTCTCGAACCGGTTCTTGGCAAGGACATCGACCTTTATCACTGGCGCAAGAACGCGTTCTTGCAAAAGACTCTCACGGATCGTTCGTCGAAGTGGCTGCCGGCTTCGTTCAAGAGTTATGACGAATTGCTCGTGGCTGCCGCGGACGCGTCGGTTCACAAGCTCGAATCGCAGAGCGGGAAATCCCGCGTTGACGATTGGCAGTGGAAGAATTTCAACGCTCTGCAGATGCAGCACCCTATTGGCCGGGCCGGTCTCTTGAAGTTTTTGTTCAGCGAACCGGACAGACCGCAGGCGGGCACGGGCTTCAGTCCTCGCGCCGCCTATCACCGTCACGGCCCCGCTATGCGTTTCGTCGCCAACCTTGCCGATTGGGACGATTCCATCCTTCTCGTTCCTGGCGGCCAGAGCGGCCAACTCGGCAGCAGCCACTATTCGGATCAGTTTTCCTACTGGTTCGAAGGCAAGCCGATCTTTCAGCCTTTTTCGGACGCCGCCGAAGCGCGAACGAAACGGCATACCCTCACGCTGAAACCCGCTTCCTGAGCGCACGCACCCGATGCCCGAACTCCCGGAAGTCGAATCTGTCGCACAAACGCTTCGCCCAATGGTCCGCGGCAAGAAGATCCGCTGCGTCCATGTTTTTCATCCGATTGCCACCAAGCCGCAAAAACCGGCTTTCGTCGCAACATCCGCCGAAGGGCGAACGATCCGCGCGGTGTCGCGACACGGAAAGTACCTGCTCCTCGAACTCGACCGTGGCCTCCTCGTCTTGCATTTTCGCCTCGATGGACAGCTGCTTTGGTTTTCTTCCGCCCGAGAGCTTCTCGCTAAAGCGAATCGCCCTCCACACAACGTGCACGTGGACGTCGCCCTGGAATTCAATCGCGGCGTTCTAGGGTTCGCGGATCGTCGCCATTTCGGCCGCGTCCTTTTCCATGATTCGCGTGAAAACGCTAGCGGCCTCGCATCTCTCGGCGTCGATGCCCTATCGCCGGAATTCACGCCACGGAATTTCGCGTCGCTTCTCGGCAAATCCCGCCGACCGCTCAAAGAATTTCTGCTCGACCAGTCGCGCGTCGCGGGCATTGGCAATATCTATTCCTGCGAATCTATGTGGCATGCGCAACTCAATCCACGTCGCCCGGCCAATTCGCTCACCAGAAAAGAAGCCGCGAAGCTTCACAAAGCAATTGTGTCTGTTCTTCGCCGTGCCTTAGAATGTTGTCTGCATCCGGCGCCGGATTTTCGCGACCCAAAGTGGTGGTTTCAGGGACTGGAAAAGATTTTGCGGGCGTATGACCTGGAAGACCGACCCTGCCGGCGATGTGGCGAGCTGATTCAGCGAATCGAACAGGGCGGCAGATCAACCTATTTTTGCAATCGGTGCCAGAAATAAGCGTCTCGAAACAAAATTCAAAAGACAGAGCGCCTGCGTGAATAATCCAGCGGCAAAAAAACCGGAACCCGCAAAGAAGCCCGAATTTGAGCGCTCTCTTGCACGCCTCGAAGAAGTCGTTCGCAAGTTGGAGAGCCCGCAGCTTTCTCTCGACGAAGCGATGAAACTCTTCGAAGAAGGCGTCGCCCTTTCGCGCGAGTGCCAGAAGCAGCTCGAAGAAGCCGAAGGAAAAGTCGAAATCCTGCTGAAAAAAGCCGACGGCAAGCTCGCCGCCGAGCCTTTCGATCCCGAAGGCGACGAATCCTGATGCGCCGCGAAACTTCGGCATCGCCATCCACCTCACGATGAAACTTCCCGCATTTTTTGAAGAAGATTTGCAGGCAGTAGACGCGGCTTTGCAAAAACTCCTTCCCGCGGAAACGACGACGCCAGCTTCCATCCACAAGGCGATGCGCTACAGTGTCTTCGCTGGCGGCAAGCGCGTTCGCCCGATTTTGTGCCTCGAATCTGCGCGAATTTTTGCGGCCGACGTCGCGCCGTCCATGTACCCCGCCTGTGCCATCGAGTTCATCCACACATATTCGCTGATTCACGACGACCTACCCGCGCTCGATAACGACGATCTCCGCCGCGGCAAGCCGACCTGTCACAAACAATTCGGTGAAGCGATCGCTATCCTCGCCGGCGATGCACTGCTGACTCTCGCATTTGAAACTGTCGCCGCGGCTCCCGTCGACGCCGATCGCCGTGTGAAAATAGCCGCCGAAATCTCCACTTCTGCCGGGACTGTGAATGGCATGGTTGGCGGGCAAGTTGCCGACCTCGAAGCCGAAGGCAAAGGCGTCGGTCCGGAGACGCTCGAGTACATTCATCGCGCGAAAACCGCCGCTCTCATTCGGGCCGCCATCACTTCGGGCGCGCTCTGTGCCGGCGCTCCCGACGATGATGTCGCCCGTCTTCGCCGCTTCGGCGATACCATCGGCTGGGCCTTTCAAGTCACTGACGACATTCTCGACGTCGAAGAATCCTCCGCCGCTCTTGGCAAAACTGCCGGAAAAGATGTCGCGCAACAAAAAGCAACGTATCCGGCTGTGTTCGGGCTCGAACGCTCGCATCAAATCGCCAAAGAGCTTTCCGAAAAAGCTATCTCCGAACTCGACGCGTATGGCGCAAAATCCTCGCGCCTCCGCGAAATTGCCGAGTTCCTCGTCTATCGCCGCGCCTAGCCAGCACGCATGAACGCCAAATCCCAGAAGAAGCGCCTCGACCTCCTACTCGTCGAACGCGGCCTCGCCGAATCCCGCCAAAAGGCGCAGGCCATGATTCTCGCGGGCGAAGTCAGCGTCAATGGCGCTAAGGAACAAAAAGCCGGCGCGCAAATTAACGAAGCCGCACGAATCGAAGTCGCAAGTCGTCTGCAAAAATATGCGAGCCGCGGCGGCCTTAAATTGGAAGGCGCTCTCGCCGACTTTTCCGTGAATCCAACCGGCGCCATCTGCCTCGACCTCGGCTCTTCCACGGGCGGCTTCACCGACTGCTTGCTCCAAACAGGCGCCGCGCGCGTCTACGCCGTCGACGTAAACACGGGCCAGCTCGCCTGGAAACTTCAGCAGGACCCGCGCATCATCCGCATTCGGCGCAATGCGCGCGAACTCCAAACCGCTGACATTCCCGAACCGATCGATCTCGTCGTCGCCGACGTTTCTTTCATCTCGGTCACAAAAGTTCTTGGTCCAGCTATTGCCGTTGCAGAGCCCGGCGCAGTTTTCCTCATCCTTATCAAACCCCAATTCGAACTCCGTCGCGAAGACGTCGGCCCGGGCGGCATCGTCAAAGACGAATCGCTCCACAAAAAAGCGATCGCATCCGTCGAACAACACGCAAAATCCCTCGGCCTCCAGATTCTTGGCATACTTCCAAGCCGCCTCACTGGCGCCGAAGGCAACCAGGAGTTTTTTCTCAACGCCCGCAAAATCGCCTAAGGTAGAATCGCTCCAGTCCATGTCCTCCATTCAAACCATTGGCATTATTTCCAGGCCCCGGCGCGTTGACATCGCCGCGATCGTCCCGCCGCTTTTGAAGTGGCTCGCGGAGCGCAACATTCGCGCGCTCTACGACCAGGAAACCGCCACGTCGCTCGAAGGAAGCGCAGACGGCAAGACACGCAGTGAACTCGCAGCTCAATCCGACTTGCTGCTCGTTCTCGGTGGTGACGGCACTCTTCTCGCCGCAGCTCGCGAAGCTTCCCCGCACGGCGTTCCCGTTTTGCCCATCAACCTCGGCAGCCTGGGTTTCCTCACCAGTTTCACCTTGCAGGAACTCTATCCCGCGCTGGAAGAAACTCTCGCCGGCCATCTCGCTGCCAGCGAACGCGTCATGCTTCACGCCGCACTCATCCGTGAAGGCAAAACACTCGACGACCAGCGCGTCCTCAATGAAGTTGTCATCAACAAAGGCGCGCTCGCTCGCATGATTGAAGTCCGGCTCACCATCAACAGCGATTTCGTATGCCGCTATCGCGCCGACGGCCTCATTGTCGCAACACCTACAGGCTCCACCGCCT